>Ga0206999_10077_pt1 | contig 24487 bp, 21 predicted proteins | sample Alteio_BWMinCont_92_FD_153482 | JGI IMG/M metagenome (GOLD analysis project Ga0206999, IMG submission 153482) | Enriched cells from forest soil in Barre Woods Harvard Forest LTER site, Petersham, Massachusetts, United States -... | ecosystem: Environmental > Terrestrial > Soil > Temperate forest >...
AGATCGGCGGCCGCACCCACGAGATCCAGCGCCTAATCGGCCGGTCGTTACGCAGCGTAGTCGACATGAAGGCCCTCGGCGAGCGCACCATCATTCTCGACTGCGACGTCCTCCAGGCCGACGGAGGCACCCGCACCGCCGCCATCACCGGAGCCTGCGTCGCCCTGGCCCTCGCCCTCGGAAAGCTAGTAGCAGCGGGCACGCTGAAAACATCGCCGCTAAAACAGATGATCGCCGCCACCAGCGTAGGCATCGTCGACGGCAACATCCTCCTCGACCTCTGCTACGAAGAAGACTCCCGCGCCGCCGTCGACATGAACGTCGTCATGCTCGCCGACGGAGGCCTCGTAGAAACCCAGGCCACCGCCGAGCACAACTCCTACACCCGCCACCAGCTCAACGAAATGCTCGACTACGCCGAAAAGGGCATCCACGAACTCCTCGCCGCCCAGCGCGTCGTCCTCGACATCGCCAGCTAATTTCAACCCTCGCCGCCACACAACGCGGCAACCACCCGATACCGGATAGAATTCTCCCGCCAGTAAACTTCGCCTGGCAAAGGCAGGTACCTCTTGAACACAGCCACCACGCAGCAATCCACCTACACTCGCGATCCCCAATCCACCGACGTCCGAGCCATGAGCATCGCCACCGTGCTCTTCTTCATGTGGGGCTTCCTCACCTGTCTCAACGACATTCTCATCCCGCATCTCAAAAGCATCTTCAGCCTGAACTACGGCCAGGCCCTCCTGGTCCAGTTCGCCTTCTTCTCTTCCTACTTCATCTTCGCTCTGCCCTCCGGCAAGCTGGTGGAGTGGCGCGGCTACAAGCAAACCATGGTCATCGGCCTCGTCATCATGGCCATCGGCGCTCTGCTCTTCCTGCCCGCAGCGGCAACCGCATCCTTCCCCCTCTTCCTCACCGCCCTCGTCGTCCTGGCCGCCGGCATCACCGGCCTCCAGGTCTCAGCCAACCCTTACGTCACCAACCTCGGCCCCCAGGCCACCGCCGCCAGCCGCCTGAACCTCGCCCAGGCCTTCAACTCCTTCGGCACCTTCATCGCCCCGTTCTTCGGCGGAGCCCTCATCCTCGGCGCCATCCAGGCAACGCCCGACCAACTCAAGTCCTTCTCCACCTCCGCCCTGCAGACCTACCGGGAGCAGCAGGCCTCCTCCGTACGCCTTCCCTACCTCGGCATCACCGTCACGCTCATCGCCCTGGCCGTCGCCATCGCCCTCATCAAACTCCCTCCCACCGACTTCACCCGCGACTTCCGCCCCGGCGAGTTGCAGACCAACGCCCGCGGCAGCATCTGGACCCATCCCTATCTCCTCATGGGAGCCCTTGGCATCTTCGTCTACGTCGGAGCCGAGGTCTCCATCGGCAGCTTCCTCATCAACTACTTCGGACTCCCCCAAATCGGCGGACTAAGCCAGAAAACCGCCGCCAATCTGGTTCCCATCTACTGGGGCGGAGCCATGGTCGGCCGTTTCATAGGTTCCGGCGTCTTACGTCTGGTCAGCGCAGGCAAGGCACTCGCAGGCGCAGCCTTTATCGCCTGCTGCCTCGTCGTGATCACCATGATGAGCACCGGCCATATCGCCATCGGCAGCGTTATCCTGGTCGGCCTCTTCAACTCCATCATGTTCCCCAGCATCTTCACCCTCGGCCTCGCCGGACTCGGTGAACTCACCAGCAAGGGCTCAAGCCTCATGGTAGCCGCCATCGTCGGCGGCGCCCTCCTTCCCCTCGCCGAAGGCCACCTGGCCGACCGCATCGGCGTCCAGCACGCCTTCATCATTCCAGCCGTCTGCTACATCTACATCGCGATCTTCGGCATCATCGCCTCCCGCCGCAAAGACATCAACCAGGACCCAAGGCACATCGCAGCCGCCTAAACAATCCGTCGATCTCACTCACCTGCGTAACACCGCCTGAGTCCGTGACTTTTTTGTTTGTCATTTTGCAGTATTTTTTTCTGGCCCGGATAACCGGCGTTTTTGCTGGGGGTTTTGGCAAAAACGGAGTGCAGGACGTGGTTTTTCGATGGTGAATGTGTGGTGGATTGCTGGTGAAAGCTGGTAAGTTGACGGTCATTTTCCGGGCTTGAAAGACACGCCACTTTTTCTGGATTTATTTTTGAAGGATTCCCATTTTGGGAAGGAATAGCGGTAGGCCTTCCGCGCTCTGGTCTGACATCACTTCGATCGGCGACTCGCTCATTCCTTCCCGCAAGCAACCACACCAGGACAATAGCAATCCGCAAATCCGTGCCATCCGTGAAGATCCGTGTTAAGCCTTCCCCTCTCTGGCCGATCACGCTGCAAACCCGGTCATCCGCTGTGTAAAATGACCCTCGGCAGACATAAATTAAAAAGCCTCAGGAGACGTGCACCAATGGAAAAGGAAAAGTTGACACCAGGAAAACTCGCAGGACTGAAAGCGGTCTCCGACCATCGCGGCGTTATCGCCGCCGCCGCCATGGATCAGCGCGGCTCGCTCCAGAAGTCCCTCGCCAAGGAGCGCGGAGCGGCCGCCGACGCCCACGACCTCGAAGTCTTCAAGACCCTTGTCACCTCCGTCCTCACCAAACACGCGTCCGCTATCCTCCTCGACCCCGAGTACGGCCTGCCCGCGTCCAAGCACCGCAACGGCAAGGGCCTCCTCCTCGCCTATGAGAAGACCGGCTACGACGCCACCACCCCCGGCCGCCTGCCCGACCTCCTCGACCTCTGGAGCGTTCGCCGCCTCAAGGAAGCCGGAGCCGACTGCATCAAGATCCTCCTCTACTACACCCCTTTCGAGAAATCCCACGTCAACGACCTCAAGCACGCCTGGATCGAGCGCATCGGCGACGAGTGCATCGCCCACGACATCCCCTTCTTCCTCGAGTTCGTCGGCTACGACGCCGACGGCGGCGATGAAAAGTCCCTCGGCTACGCCCTCAAGAAGCCAGAGATCGTCTCCGGCTCCATGGCCGAGTTCGGCAAGGCCCGCTACAACGTCGACGTACTGAAAGTCGAGGTCCCGGTCGAGATGTCCTTCGTCGAAGGCACCCGCGCCTTTAAGGGCGAGAAGGCCTACACCCGCAAGGAAGCCCTGCAACACTTCCGCGACGCCGCCACCATGACCCACAAGCCCTTCATCTACCTCTCCGCCGGCGTCTCCAACCCCGTCTTCATCGAAACCCTCGAACTGGCCGTAGAATCCGGCACCAGCTTCAACGGCGTCCTCTGCGGCCGCGCCACCTGGAAGGACGGCATCCCCATCTACGCCAAACAGGGCGCCAAGGCCTTCGAAGACTGGCTCAACACTGTCGGCGTAGAAAACATCAACAACGTCAACAACGCCCTCAAGGGCGCCCACTCCTGGCACGAAAAAGTCCAGGCCCACTAAAGAAACCAGCCAACAACAGCCGGGTGGCCGATATTCAAGCCGGGTGACCCATCCTTTGCAGTTTCATCGCAACGGGTGGGTTGCCTTCCTCTTGGTCGCCTCAAATTAACAAGAAAAAGGCGCTGCATACAAGCAGGCGCCTTTTTCTTGTTCCGATGAACCAGGTCCCCTTATGCACCTCTTTAGAAGCGCCACAACTCGCCTATTTGCCGCGTATACGCGCGAGAAAGTCGCCCCTGATGCCATAACGGCAACAGTCACTTACGCGAGGAAAGCACTGTTAGCCGAAATTCTGCGTCTAACCCGTAAGAGCCGCGGCCACGTCCACGGCTTTTCTCGTCTTTATAGTCTCTTAAGGTTGAACCCCATAAAATTGTCTTCAATGATCTGTAAATCGGCCCTGGCTATCGTCCTCTTCCTCTCGCCCTGCGCGGCCCTATGCCAGACCGAAGGCGGCACTCTGCCGGCCGAAACCCCGCTAGCCCTGCGCATCGACGACCACCTCCCCATGCGCGACGGGCAGCCGGTTCGCGCTCACCTGATCTACCCCGTCTACGCTAACGACAAACTCCTCCTCCCCAAGGACACCGTCGTCACCGGCAGCGTCGTCGAGCTCCGCAACGACCGCTCTCGCCGCATCCGCGCCGGTATGGGAGGCGACTTCACCCCCTTCCACAAACCCGTCGTCCACTTCACCAGCTTCGTTTTCCCCGACGGAACCACCATCCCCTTCACCTCGGACGACGCCGCCGACGGTGCCCCCATCTTCCGCGCCGTCCCAACGCCGCCCGCCAAGGGAGGTTTCATCCACCGTCAGTGGGACGGACTCCTGAGCGTCGCCCGCAGCGATGTCGCGATCTTTACCGCCCCCGGAAAGGGTGACCGGTTCGTTCAGTTCATCTACACCCAGATTCCCTACCACCCCCAGCGCATCGACAAGGGCACGGCCTGGACCATCGAGACCTCGCACTCTGTCGAGCTTCCCGCGCTGCCTGCACCTCCTGTAGTCGCCGCTGAAGTCCCGAAGAAGCCTCACTTCTGGGAGGAGCCCCCTCCCGCCGACCCCGCGACCGCCGATACCGGCAGTTGGATCGTCCAGGCCAATCTCGACGAGGCGATCAGTTCAGAGACCTCCAAAGACGGCCAGGCGATCAAGGCCACCGTCGCCGAACCCATCTACAACCCCGACCACACTATCGCCATTCCCCAGGGCTCCACGCTCATCGGCGCCGTCACTCGCGCCAAGCCCGCCCGCAAGTTCGGCCGCACCGGCGTTCTAACCTTCAGCTTCAACCAGCTTCAGGTTCCCCACGAAGAAACCCGCACCGTCGAGACCCGGCTCACCGGAGCCGACTCCGCCCGCGACATCGCTCTCAACTCCGAGGGCCAACCCAAGTCCAAACCGCAGGACAAGATCAGCTTACCCATCCTCCTTGCCCTGATGGCCAGCCGCCCCCTCGATCAGGACGAGGGAAAGCTCGGCGGCGGCGGCAACACCCTCGGCAAAAACGCTGTCGGCGGAGCCGCCGGCCTAGGCCTCGTCGGCACCGTGATCGGCCTCACGGGAGTCTCACCCAACGTCGCCGCCGGCATCGGCTACTGGGGCGCAGCGCGAGCCACCTATTATCGCTGGATCGCGAAAGGCCAGAAGATCGACTTCGCCAAAAACACCCGCATCGTCGTCGAAACCACCCCGCGAAAATCCGCCCCCATGAAGCCTGATCAGCAGCCCTGACCCACCGCTACTCCCACTCAATCGTCCCCGGAGGCTTCGACGTAATGTCGTACACCACCCGATTGATCCCGCGAACCTCACTCACAATCCTGCTCGAAATCGTCCTCAAAACCTCAAACGGTAACGGAGCCCAATCCGCCGTCATCCCATCCTCACTCTCCACCGCCCGCACAGCACAGGTATTCGCGTAAGTCCTCTGATCCCCCATCACCCCAACTGACTTCACCGGCAACAAAACCGCAAAACTCTGCCAGACCTTGCGATACAAACCAGCCTTCTTGATCTCATCGACCACAATCTGATCCGCCTCCTGCAGAATCGCCACCCGCTCCGCCGTCACCTCCCCCAGAATCCTCACGGCAAGCCCCGGCCCCGGGAACGGCTGCCGCTCAATAATCTCTTCCGGCATCCCCAAATCCCGCCCGATCCGGCGAACCTCGTCCTTGAACAAATCTCTTAGCGGCTCAATCAACTTCAACTTCATATCCGCCGGCAGCCCCCCCACATTGTGGTGACTCTTGATCGTATGACTGGGCCCATGCACGCTCGACGACTCAATCACATCCGGATACAGTGTCCCCTGCACCAGCCACGCAATCTCCTCCCCCGCACTCTTCTCCGCCTCAAAAATCTTCTTCGCCTCATCATCAAAGACAGAAATAAACTCGTTCCCAATCACCTTCCGCTTCGTCTCCGGATCAGTCACTCCTTCAAGCTTCCGTAGAAATCTCTGCGAAGCATCGACAGCCACAACATTCAGCCCAAGTTGCTCCCTCATCGTGGTCTGCACCTTGCGAAACTCATCCTTGCGCAGCACCCCGTTGTTCACGAAGATACAAGTCAGCCGATCCCCGATCGCCCGCGCGACCAAAACCGCAGCAACCGACGAATCCACCCCTCCGCTCAACCCGCAGATCGCATGCCCTTCGCCAACCTGAGCCTTCACGCGCTCCACCGTCGATTGGATAAAGTGCTCCGGCGTCCAATCCTGCTCCGCCCCGCAGATATCCAGGCAGAAGTTCCTCAGCAACTCCATCCCTTGCGGTGTATGCGCAACCTCGGGATGAAACTGCACCGCCCAGATCCTCCGCGCCTCATCTGCAATTCCCGCCACTGCATTGGCCGTCTTCGCCGTCAGCTCAAACCCGCTTGGTAGCGCCTCCGCATGATCCCCATGCGACATCCACACATTCAGCGTCCCCGGCAATCCACGGAACAGCGGCGTCTCCGCCACCACCGTCACCTCGGCATGCCCATACTCCCTGGCCGCCGCCCCCACCACCTTCCCGCCAAGATGGTGCACAATAAACTGCAACCCATAGCATATCCCCAGCACTGGCACACCCAACCCCAGCACACCCACATCCGCCGCCGGAGCCTCAGCGTCATACACCGAGCAAGGCCCACCCGACAAAATCACACCCTTCGGCTTCAGCGCCTTCACCTGCTCCAGCGGAACAGTACAAGGCAGCACCACAGAAAAAACATTGAACTCACGAATACGCCGAGCAATCAGCTGCGTATACTGCGACCCAAAATCCAGAATGACGATCGTAGAGGTATCCACCTACCCAGTGTAAACGCGACCGCGGCGGACACCCCTTACGGCTCAGCAGCGCAGATTCTTCTGACGATCATGCTCTAAACCCGAAACGGCGCCGATACCAAGCAGGATCACCACAAATATAAGGCTCGGGGATATGACTCAGATACGCCAACCAGGACACAACGACGACCAGAAGAAGATATCCAACAGCAAAAAGGGCGGAGGGCATAGCGTTCTCCAGACAGGAAGTGAGGGGCCCTTCGTAGTGAGATGCAGCTTTCTCCTCTTGATGGAGGAAATTTTTTAGTCACCTTCAAGCGCTGTCACGCTTTGAAATGGCCCTGAGCACTATCGAAGAAATCTGCTTCGTGAAAGCACCGACCCCTTAGCTCGGATCCTTATGCCGGGTCGTCTGCACACCCGTAACCACTCCGATCCCAAGCATGATCAATGCAATCGCCACAATGTAGTGCTGCGGAATATGCATTAAATGCGCCAAATACGCCACTCCCGCGATCAGAATCACGTAACCAACCGCATAAATTCCAAATGACATGATCTATCTCCGAACAAGAATTTACGGCCTGTTCCGTCAGATGCAGAATTTGTGCCTACCCGCGAACTAAATTTTCCCTGCTCTCATACGCGCGCCAGAGCTGCAGATAGGCAACCTGCCGCGCCACATGAAAAAAATCCGACCCCAGAAAATAAAGCACCGTCACCCCCACCCACCACCACATCAAAAACTCCGGCGTCGTCACGCTTTCAAACGGCAGCGGAGTCGCCGAAAACACCATAGCCAGCACGATCAGCGCGATCTTCACGATCCCCATTACCAAATTGATCTCCACCAGCTTCGACTTCAGCGGCCCCAATCGAAACGCCGCAGCCAGACTCCCCCCCACGCCCAGTCCCTTCAGCATCGCCAGCAGCGGAGCCACGGACACCGCCCAACTCACCACCGCCCAAAGCGTAAACAGCCCAAGCGTCGCCACAATCACCAGCGAAAAATATCCCACCAGATTCGGCTCACCCCCCGCCGCAATCGGACCCGTCAACGTCATCTCCGCTACCTGCTCCATACACCAGAACCACACCGCAAAGCTGCCCAGCAGCGCCACCACCCGTATCGCCTGCAGCACAATCAGCGTCCCCATCTGACTGTGCAGCCGCCCGTCCACTCTGCGCAACACCACCGTCCGCCCAATCGCCGAAATCACCACCCACGCCACTACCATTACCGGAGCCAGCCACAGCGCCACTCGCAACACCGCCGGCAACAACACTTCCATCGCCCTCGCCAGCGTCGTCGCAGATCCCATAGGATCCAGCACGGTCATATTCCGCAGAGCCGCCAGGTCTACCGGCGTCTCCCGCAAAATCCGTATCGCCTCATACCGCAACACCAGAAGCGCCGGAATCCCATACGCCCAGCGCCACAGTACCTCCAGCGCCGTAAGCGAAGGCCGCCGCCAGCACTCCGAAAGCGTATGCACAAACGACTGCGTCCCCCGCACCGTCCCGGCCGCAATCACAACTCCATCGTGCGGCACCCGTTCTTCCGGTAACGGTGCCACTACTTCACCACAAGATTCACAAGCTTGCCCGGCACCACAATCACCTTCACCACAGTCTTGCCTTCAATCCGAACCTTGACCTTTTCATCCGCAAGCGCCGCAGCCTTCACCACAGAATCGTCGCTATCGGCCGGCACCTTCACCACATTCACCAGCTTGCCATTCACCTGCACCGGAATCTCAACTTCATCCTCGCGCGCAAGCTCTTCATTAACCGCTGGCCAAGGTGTACGAAACACCACGCCCTCGCCGCCAATTTGCTCCCACATCTCCGCCGCAAAGTATGGCGCGAACGGAGCCAGCAGCAAAATCAAACCACGAAAGACCTCCGCAATCGCTGCAGAAGAAATCTCGCCAGAATCCATCGAAGTTTCATTCGCCGCAATCTCATTCACCAGAATCATGATCGACGAGATCGACGTATTGAAGTGCCAGCGCCCATCGAAGTCTTGCGTGATCTTCGCAATCGTCTGGTGCAGCCGCCGCAATAACACCTGATCCTTCGGCGTCGACGCGGCATCGGACGAACTCGCGGCATCAGCGTATTTCGTCACTAGCCGATGCACTCTCGCCAAAAACCGCGAAATCCCCGCAACCCCCTCTTCCTGCCACTCCAGATCCCGATCCGGCGGAGCCGCAAATAACGCATACATCCTCGTCGCATCCGCACCATATCGCGCGATCATCTCGTCGGGCGACACCACATTGCCCTTCGACTTCGACATCTTCGCGCCATCTTTAATCACCATCCCCTGCGTAAACAGCCGCTCCGCAGGCTCATCGTTCTTGATCAATCCCAGATCCCGCATCACCTTCGTCCAGAACCGCGAGTAGATCAGATGCAAAATCGCATGCTCCACTCCGCCGATGTACTGATCGATCGGAAACCAATAGTTCGCCTTATCCGAATCGAACGGAGCCTTGGCATTCTTCGCATCCGTATACCGGTAGAAGTACCAGCTCGAGTCAACGAATGTATCCATCGTGTCAGTCTCTCGTCTCGCCGGCCCGCCACACTTCGGACAAATCGTATTCACAAACTCCGCAACTCTCCCCAGCGGCGATCCATTCGTCTGCGTAATGTCGATCTGCTCCGGCAACAGGATCGGCAACTCGCTCTCCGCTACCGGCATCGGCTCATCCGGCGAGCACTTGTCGCAATAAACCATCGGAATCGGCGTCCCCCAATACCTCTGGCGGCTCACCCCCCAGTCCTTCAGGCGATATGTAACCGTAGGCGTACCAAATCCCTTATCCTTGGCAAACGCAGCCATCTTCTCCTGCGCCTCTACACAGCTCAGACCGCTCCACTCGCCGCTGTCGACCAGCACAGATTCCGTCTCGTCGGCATACGGGAGAATTATGTGATAGCTATCCGGGTTTGGCGCAACCACGACTCTAATCGGCAACCCATACTTCTGCGCAAACTCAAAGTCCCGTTCATCATGTGCCGGGACGCTCATAATCGCGCCCGTCCCATAGTCCGCCAGGATGTAGTTCGCCACCCAGATCGGCACCCGCTCGCCATTGAACGGATTCACCGCAAACCGCCCAGTATCCACGCCGTGCTTTTCAATCGCACCCAGCGCATCGCTCTCCCGCGCCTTCTGCTGCTCCGCCAGCAAACCCTCAATCTTCACGCGCAGAGCATCATCCTCCAGCGCAAAGGCCTTCGCCACCGGATGCTCCGGCGCCAGTTGCACCGAGGTAGCCCCAAAGATAGTATCCACTCGCGTCGTAAACACCGTAATGACGCCGTCACTCCGGTCCTTCGTTGCAGTCCCGCTTTTTTTGTTGTCATCGCAGTTTTTTTTGTTGTCATCGCGCAGCGAAGCGGAGGGATCTGCTTCTCCATCCACCGCCCCCTCCACCGCAAAGTCGACCAAAGCCCCTTCGCTCCGTCCGATCCAATTCCGCTGCATCGTTCTGACCTTCTCCGGCCAGCCCTCCAGCTTGTCCAGCCCCTCCAGCAACTCATCCGCATACTTCGTAATCCGCAAAAACCATTGCGTCAAATCCCGCTGTTCAACAACCGTGTCCTCATGCCGCCAGCAGCGCCCACCGATCACCTGCTCATTCGCCAGCACCGTCTGGCACTCCGGACACCAGTTCACCTTGCTCTTCTTCCGGAACGCCAAACCCTTCTCAAACATCTTCAAAAAGAACCACTGGTTCCACCGGTAGTAATCCGGCAGACACGTCGTCACCTCGGTCGACCAGTCATAGCTGAAACCCATCCGCCGCATCTGTTTCTTCATCGCCGCGACGTTGCCCAGCGTCCACTCTCGCGGAGGCACGCCATTCTTCAGAGCAGCATTCTCCGCCGGCAGCCCAAACGCATCCCACCCCATCGGGTGCAGCACGTTATACCCGCGCATCCACATATGCCGCGCCAGCGCATCGCCAATCGCGTAGTTCCGCACATGCCCCATGTGCAGCGCCCCGCTCGGATACGGCAGCATCTCCAGGCAGTAGTACTTCGGCTTGCCCGAATCATGGCCCTCCGCAGCATAGAGCGAAGCATCCGCATCCCACCGCGCCTGCCACCGCAACTCGATCTCGGAAGGTGTGTATCGCTGTTCAGGCTGCGGGGACGATACCGAAGTCCCCGCCTGACGAGTATTTTGATTTTCGGGCATACCCCACTATTTTACCCGCTACCCGCGTCGCTACTGCACAGCAACTACCGGTGCTCCCCCAACCATCTTATAATCCGCCGGCCCCTGGAAGGCGCCTCCTGCGGATCGCCCCGTTGCACTTCCTCCCGAACAAGCAAAGATTCACCTATACCGACAGTCATACCGAAAAGGCACACCCGAAGGCGCGCCCCGCCTACTCTTCAGGAAGATCCGTCTGAGGCTCAGGCAAAATGGAGAGACTGAGGAACTCCCGATCCGCCATAGCATCTCTCACCGCAGGCAAAAGATCGCGTAGCGCATCCGCTTTTGCGACGTAACCCGCCGCACCAATCCGCAAAGCCTCGCGAATCACATCCTGGCTGGGAATCACGCTCAGAAACAATATCTTCGAATCCGGCGACACCTCGCGGATCCGCCGGGCAACTTCCAAACCACCGAGCTTCGGAAGTCCCACATCGAGCACCACAAGGTCAGGCTGAAGTTCCTGACACATCTGAACTGCCTCTAGACCATCTGAAGCTTCGTGGATAACCTGCAGCCCCGGGTTCTCTTCGATCATCGAAACAACGCAACGTCGCCACGGTTCAAAATCATCTACAACAAGAATACGAACTGGTCCCAACTGATGGTGCCTCCCGCCAATCTCAAGTTCACAGCCAGGATTGGCGGTGCTGAACTCATCGTTTTAAGGGTGACACCTTCATTCCATTACGTCGTTGCTCCAGCGCAATAAGCGCGCTCTCTCCTGCTCCTCATCCGCACAACCGGCTGGCTTAACGATTGGGCTAAGCTCAGGCTTTTAGCCGAACCAGTTCTTCTAGTGAACGCACCACAACCTGCCCCCGCCTCTTCACCACGAGACCCTTCCGCTGCCACTCGCCCAACAGCCGGCTGACCGTAAATATTGTGACGTTTGCCTCGTTGGCCAACTCCTCGTTGCTGATGTTGATGACGGTTCCCTCAAAACCTCTCCGCCCTACTTCTCTGGCCAGCTGACCCACCACTTGCGCGACCCTCTGACTTGCCGTGTGATAACTGGCCGCAACATGCAGATCGCGATAGGCTGCCAGATAGTCCGACGCGATCATCAACGCATTTTCCAGCAGTATTGGATATCGCTTCGTGAGGAATAAGATCGACTGGCGACTCCACGCCAGCGCGGAGCAGTTCGTCACCGCCTCAGTACTGACCAGGTACTTCGTAGGTCCAGCCAACAACGCTCTTCCCCCAGAGGCGTCCCCCGCTGGAATTCGGAAAAGAAGGAGTTTTTCTCCCCTTTGTGTCGTCGTAAAGGTGCGGGCGCGCCCTTCGATTACTAGAAATAATTCGTCCGCACAATCTCCCTCGGTTGCAATCATCGAGTGTGCCGGAAAACGCCGCGGCGTCGCCGCTTCTAAAACGATTGCGAGATCGTCCGGCGCCAGCCCTTGCAGGAGTGCCGGCGCCAGTTCACTCACTCGGGCAGCAATATCAAATGTCGTTTTCGCTCGCCGCCCGATTAACTCCGTGTTCATCTCGCCGCCTGTCCTTCTCTTTCAAGCCCCACAAGCTTGAATGCGTACGTTGGGTTGTCTTCCACCAAAACCAGCGATGCCTCGTGGAGGCAATCGTTCACCGCGCTGGTGTGTGCAGTCAGACTAACAAGCCCCCGCGACGGAACACAATTTTATTCCTCGATACCTTACCGCGCCGCCAGAGCCCTCAGCCTGCGGCCAAAGCCCGCAACACACCCACATTCCTGGCCTCATCCCCCGGAGCATCCACCGGCGTCTCCGCAATAAACGCCGCATGGGCGAACCTCTCATCATGCAGCAGCCGCCGAAACAGCTCTGCCCCAATCGTCCCCTCCCCGATGTGTTCATGCCGATCCAGCTTCGACCCCATCGCCGCCTTCGCATCATTGCAGTGCCACACCTTCACCGCATCGAACCCCACCGTATCCCGCACCAGCATCATCGTCTCCACGTACCCATCGGGAGACACGATGTCATATCCCGCCACATGCACATGGCACGTATCCAGGCACACCGCCACCGGAGCACACGGCTTCAGCTTCTCCACCAGCTCCGCGACCTGCTCCAGCTTTCCTCCCAGCGAAAACTCCGCACCCGCCGTATTCTCAATCAAAATCTTAAAATCCTTCCCCTGCCACGCCAGACCATCGACCGCCCGCTCGATCGACTGCGCCGCCAACCGCAGCCCCTCCTCGCGCGTCAGCCCCTTCCAACTCCCCGGATGCAACACCAGATACTCGGCCCCCAGCGCCAGCGCCCGCTCCACCTCGCCACGAAACGCCGCCACACTGCTCATTCGCACGCTCTCCGTCTGGCTGCACAGGTTGATCAGATAGCTGGCATGGAACGACACCGGCCCCACATCATTCTTCGCCCTCAACTCTCGCATCTTCACCGCATCTGCAGGCTTCACCACCGCCGCCCGCCACTGCCGCGGGCTCGACGAAAAGATCTGAAACGTATTCGCGCCCGCGGCCACGGCCCGTTCCACTGCAGTCCACGTTCCACCCGCCGTCCCCACATGCACGCCAATCCGCTTCTTCACGCTATTCGCCATCTCTTAAGCCTACCCCACAAGGTGATATGCTGAGGCCCGTCGGCACACCCCACATCGAGAGGATTCCAATGCCAACTCCGCAGAACCTCAAGAACCACGCGCGCTTCGATCCGCCCTTTCACTTTTTCATTCTGCCCATGCTTCTGCTCAACCTCATCTTCTCCATCTACGTCACCATCCGCCACTGGCCCGAGCATTGGGCTCTCCATCTCTGGTGGATCGCGATGTCCGTCGTCTTTTTCGTCATGGCCGGCCGCGCACGAGACCGCGCCCTCTGCGTCCAGGACCGTGTCATCCGCCTCGAAGAGCGCCTCCGCCTCCACGCACTCCTTCCAGCCGAAGATCGCGCCCACATCGACGAGCTCTCCATCAAGCAGCTCATCGCCCTACGCTTCGCCTCCGACGACGAACTCCCCGCCCTCGTGCGCAAGACCCTCACTCAAAACCTCGAACCCAAGGCAATCAAGGAAAGCATCGTCAGCTGGCGAGGCGACTATCACCGCGTCTAACTCTCTTCAACCAACGCCGAGCAACGCGAGGCCCCAAGCCTCACGCCCCTCCTCGACCGGTACACACACCACGAAGTGGTCGCCCTCCGCGCAGGAGGCCCGTCCGGCAGGACTCATCTTTAGTAAACGTCCCGCTGATACCGCTTCTGCTTCTTCATCGCAGCCAGATACTCCGCGGCATGGTCCAGAGTCCCATTCGAACCCTTGGCGATCACATCCAGCAGCGCCACCTCCACATCCTTGGCCATCCGCGTCACATCGCCGCAGACATAAAAGTAGGCCCCCCTCTCCAGCCACTCGAACAGGTCCGCAGCATGCTCCCGCATTCGGTCCTGCACATACACCTTCTGCGGCTGGTCCCGCGAAAACGCCGTATCCAGTCGCGTCAGCACGCCGTCCTTCCGCATCGCGTGGAACTGGTCCCGGTACAGAAAGTCCAGCTTCTCTCGCTGATCTCCGAAAAACAACCAGTTGTCCCCCGTCTGCCCCGTGGCCTGCCTCTCCTCCAGAAACGCGCGAAACGGTGCGACGCCCGTCCCCGGCCCGATCATGATCACCGGCGCCGACGTGTCCTCCGGCAGACGGAAGTTCCCATTCGCGTGCAGAAAGATCGGCATCGTCGTCCCTACGGCAGCACGTTCGCCAAGCTGCCCACTCGCAACACCCTGCCGGCAGCGCCCATGCGTCTCATACCGGATCACCCGCACCGTAGTCTGCACATTGTCCCTATGCAACCTCTGGCTCGACGCAATCGAGTACATCCTCGGGACTAGCCGCTGCAGCACATGGAACAACTGCTGCGGCTCCGTCACCACACCCGGATACTCCGTCACCAGATCAATAAATTCGCGCCCCCAGCAGTACTCCTCGGCCCGCGCCTTGTTCTCCGGGGCCACCATCGCGTGCAGGCTTTCGAGCCCAGGCGCCAGCTTCGCATACTGCTTCAAGCTGCCCCGCGCCAGCTTGCCAATGCTCAACCGCGTCCGCAGCGCCTCCTCCAGGCTGATCTCGACCTTGTAGTGGTCCAGCACCCGCTCGTCGCCCTTGAACTCCAGCGCCGCCATTACCTCCGCGACCGCCGCGGCCCGGTTCTCCGGATTGATCCCCACCGCATCGCCCGGCGTATAGGTCATCCCGTCATCCAGCGTTAACTCGATATGCCGCGTCTCTTTCTCCGACCCCGCGGCCGTCTGCAGCTCGTTCACTCTCACCGTGGATAAAAATGGGTTATTCCGCGTGTACTTCGACGAATCTCCCACCAGGCCCTTAACTTCCTGCTCTAAAACCTCAGTCATCCTTCTATGGTAAAACGCCACGACCCAAAACGCATATTCCCCGTTCGTGCAGGGATGTCTGCCGAATCGTCCCGCCCTCAAGCGTCCTCCGGGATCTTTCCCCAGCGAGAATCCCCGGTGCCCCATGCTTCGCGGCCTCACCGCGAAGGGTGGGATGTATGGAAGTCACACCCTTGCAAGCTGTTGGACCAGCAAAACACCAGGATTCGACCTCTACGCCTCCGCCGCAACTGTCATCACCCGCAGTTCAGGAGAAACAATCAACTCTGCCTCCGTCCTCGCCTGAACCTCCGCCGCATCAAGCCCTTCCGCCACCTCGGTCAAGACCAGCCCTTCCGGCGTCACATGGATCCAGCAAAGCTCTGTCACAATGTCGTGCACAACACACTGCCCGGTCAACGGCAGCGTGCACTGCCTCAAAATCCGCGAAGCGCCCTCCTTCGTCTGATGTTCCATCGCAACGATCACCCGCCGCGCCCCAGCCACCAGATCCATCGCGCCACCCATCCCCTTCACCATCTTGCCCGGAATCGTCCAATTGGCAAGATTGCCGTGCTCATCCACCTGCATGGCGCCCAGAATGCTCATATCCATATGTCCGCCGCGGATCATCGCAAACGACTCCTCACTGGCAAAGAACGAGCATCCCGGAATCTCCGTCACCGTCTGCTTCCCCGCATTGATAAGATCAGGGTCCTCCTGCTCAGCAGTCGGTGGTCCACCAACCCCAAGCATTCCGTTCTCAGACTGAAACATCACATCGATCCCCTCAGGAATATATCCCGCGATCATCGTCGGCAGCCCAATCCCAAGATTGACATAAAAGCCATCCCTGAACTCACGAGCGATCCGCCGCGCAATCCGCTCCTTCCCCGTCACGCCGCACCCCCAGCCTGGCCAATCCCCGCCTGAATAAATTTCGACTCGATCGGCTTCCGGTACGCCGCACCAACCAGAATGCGGTTCACATAAATCCCCGGCGTAACAATGTGGTCCGGATCAAGCTCTCCCGGCTCCACCAACTCCTCCACCTCCGCAATCGTCAGGTCCGCCGCAGTCGCCATCGCAGGATTGAAATTCCTCGCCGTCTTGCGATACACCAGGTTCCCCAGACGATCGCCCTTCCACGCCTTGATCAGCGCGACATCCGCGTGCAATGCGTGCTCCAGAACATACGTCCTCTCCCCGATCTTCCGCGTCTCCTTGCCCTCCGCCACGACGGTGCCCAGCCCTGTCGGCACATAAAACGCCGGAATCCCCGCGCCCCCCGCACGAATCCGTTCCGCCAGCGTCCCCTGCGGAATCAGCGTCAGATCCAACTCGCCCTTCAGCACCAGAGTCTCCAGCCGCCGGTTCTCGCCCACATAGCTCCCAATATGCGAAGCGATCATCCCAGCCTCCAGCATCAACCCCATGCCGAAACCATCAACACCCATGTTGTTGCTGATCGTGTGCAGCCCCGTAACGCGACGCCGCACCAGCGCCGCAATCAGATTCTCCGGAATGCCGCAGAGCCCAAAGCCCCCAAGCATCACAGTCGAGCCAGAGGCAATATCTGCAACCGCCTCGTCTGCAGACTGAACCACTTTATTCATGGATCAAAACTCCTGCGCGGCGGAGCCAACACGCCGCGCATCTCTCACGGTCACTTGGCCTGCGTCGAGAAGGTAAAGGTGGTCATGCTATGCCGCGTCTCCCCTGGCTTCAACTCCGTCGTCGGAAACGAAGGATGATTCGGCGAGTCGGGAAAATGCTGCGTCTCCAAGCACAGCGCGGAGTTCTTCACGTGCCCCTCCTGCGCCTTCCCGTACTTCGTCCCATCCAGGAAGTTGCCGGAATAAAACTGCACACCCGGCTCCGTCGTGGTCACGGTCAGCACGCGCCCGCTCGCCGGATCGTAGACCCGCGCCGCAGTCTTCACCTCGCCGTTCTTTCCCCGCAACACCCAGTTATGGTCATACCCACCGGCGATCTTCAACTGCTCGTTATCGTCGTTAATCCGCGCGCCGATCACCGTCGCCTTGCGAAAATCAAACGGCGTGCCCTCCACCGGAGCCAGCACACCCGTCGGAATCAGCCCTGCATCCACCGGCGTGTACTTGTCCGCAGGCAGCGTCAGCTCTTCATTGAGAATCGGCTTATTGTCGGCCGACAGATTGAAGTACGAGTGATTCGTCAGGTTCACCACCGTAGGCTTATCGGTCGAGACGCTGTAATCAATCCGCAACGCATGGGGATGCACCGTATACCGCACATGCGCCGTCAAAGTTCCCGGATAGCCCTGATCGCCGTCCTTGCTGACCAGCGTCATCTCCACTCCATCCGCAACCGTGCGTGCCTGCCACACCAGCTTGTCGAACCCCACCGTGCCGCCATGCAGCGAGTTCGCATTATTGTTCACCGGCACCTGGTACTGATGCCCGTCAAGGGAAAACTTCCCCAGCGCAATCCGGTTCCCATACCGTCCAACAATCGCCCCAAAGTACGTCTTGTTATCGGCAAGATACCCATCGAGAGAGCCGTAGCCCAGCACTACGTTCGCCATCGTCCCCGCGCGGTCCGGTGTCTTGATGGAGACGACCCGCGCCCCATAGGTCATAATGCTGGCTTCAATCCCATCGCTCTTCAGCGTATAGAGATCCACCGCCGTCCCATCCGGCATCTTCCCCAACTCGCTCTTCGCTACCAGGCCATGTGCTGTCATCGCAGTTGTCATGCTAAGCAGCATAACCTTTAGCCATCTCATCGTCATGTTTCTCCGCCCATCCCTTCCGCCAGTTGATCTACGGCCTGTTTCGCCGCAATTTGCCTGAACTCCGGCAACCCTCGCCACTATACGTCAACCCCCGCCCCTCCACGAAACAGCGATAAGATGGAGCCGTCGAACCAATCAAGTTCAAGCCAAGGACCTCCATGACGATCCAAGCCAGAATCTCGTTCCTTCTCCTGTTCTCCGTCTGCACCCTCACCCCTCCCATCGCCACAGCCGCAACCCCCACCGACCACTGGGTCGGAACCTGGGCAGCCTCCCCCATGGCGGCAAAGAATCCCGACGGTAAGTTCGGAGCCCCTGGAACCGACGGCACCACCCTCCGCGAGGTCGTCCACATCTCCATAGGCGGTCCCTCCGTCCGAGTCATTCTCACCAACGAATTCGGCCTGGACCCCCTGACCATCAGCGCCGCACAGATCGCCCTCAGCTCCGGCGCCACCGCCATCACTCCAGGCACCGCAACCGCACTCACCTTCGCCGGCAAGCCCTCCATCGTCATCCCACCCGGAGCCCTCGCTATCAGCGACCCCGCCCCCCTCAAAGTCGCTCCCGCCTCCGATCTCGCCGTCAGCCTCTTCCTCCCCGACCAGCCCGTCAGCCAACTCACCTTCCACCCCTTCGCCGATCAGACCAACTACCTGGTCCCCGGCAACGTCGTCAGCGCCGCCTCGCTCGACACCCCGCAAACCTTCTTCACCTGGGACTTCCTCAAAGGAGTCGACGTCACCGCCGACAACAAAGCCGCCTCCATCGTCACCTTCGGCGACAGCATCACCGACGGCGCCCACAGCACCCGCGACGCCAACGCCCGCTGGCCCGACGTCCTCGCCCGCCGCCTTCAGGCCGACAAGAAGACCGCACACCTCGGCGTCCTCAACCAGGGCATCGGAGGCAATCGCATCCTCCACGACACCACCGGCCCCTCCGCCCTCGCTCGCTTCGACCGCGACGTCATCGCCCAGACCGGAGTGAAATACCTCGTCATCATGGAGGGCATCAACGACATCGGCCACGCCACCGACCCAGCCAAGCCATACGACGTCGTCACCGCCGACGACCTCATCGCGGGCCTCACCCAACTCGCCACCCGCGCCCACACCCACGGCATCAAGGTCTACGGCGCAACCCTCACCCCCTTCGTCGGAGCAAAATACCAATCTCCTGCTGGCGAAGAGATGCGCCAGGCCGTCAACAACTGGATCCGAACCACCAACCAGCTCGACGGCGTGATCGACTTCGACAAAGTCACCACCGACCCCACGCACCCCGGCATGTTCCTCATCCTCGACGACTCCGGCGACCACCTACACCCCGGCGACGCCGGCTACAAAGCCATGGGCGAATCCATCGACCTCAACCTCTTCACAAAATAAATCAGACGAACGAAATATCGGCTGGCCGACAGACTGGGTGGCCCATCCTTTGCAGTCTCACCGCAAAGAGTGGGTTATTCGCGCTACGCGCGAACCGCTCTTGCCACCCTTGCAATCTGCTCTAAAGGGTTGAAACCACCTTCTCCCGCTCCCAGGGCTGCAGCACCTTCACTGAAGCCATACCAGCCGCAGTCGCCGCCTGAATCCCCATCTCCGTATCCTCAAACACCAGGCAGTCCTTCGGCGCGACGCCAAGCCGCTTCGCCGCAATCAAAAACGGCTCCGGATCAGGCTTGCTCTTCGTATAGTCTCCCGCGCAAACCAGCGTCTCAAACCGATCCAGAATCCCCAGCGTCTCCAGCGACTTCGTCACCGAATTGCGCGTACTTCCCGAAACCACCGCAAACGGAATCTTTCCATGGCTCATGTGAATATGCTCCAGCACCTCCGGCACCGCCTTCAGCTCCGGAAGAATGTTGTAGTACATCCCCTCCTTACGCCGTTGCACCTCGTCCACCGGCATCGCCAGTCCTTCCCGCACATTCAGCGCAGCAATAATCTCCGCAACCGGCATTCCGCCCCACGAATAAAACAACTGCTCGTCGAACTTGCATCCCCACTCGGCCAACACCGTCTTCCACGCCACATAGTGCAGCGGCATCGAATCCACAATCGTCCCATCACAGTCGAACAGGTACGCCTTAAACGGCCCTTCCGGCAAATTCAACTTCATCTCTGTGCCTCTATCTCCTCTCCTGCTGTCGCTGACCCTTTTTTGTCATTTCGCAGCGCAGCGGAGAAATCTGCTGTTGTCGTTGCAAGCTTTCCCGCGTTAACACCTCAGGCGGCAGACAGGGCAGACTTTTACGATCCACCCACCTGCCGCCCGAGTTGTATTGAAAATCACCAACAGCTACTTCAGTTCATAACCAGCAAAAAAGTATCCAATCTCAAACGCCGCCGTATCCTCAGCATCCGATCCATGAATCGCATTCTCCCCAATCGACGCGGCGAACTTCTTGCGAATCGTTCCCTCCTCGGCCTGCGCCGGGTTGGTCGCGCCCATCAGCTTGCGCAGATCAGCGATCGCATTGTCCTTCTCGAGCACCATCGGAAAAATCGGCCCGCTCGACATAAACTCCGTCAACTCGCCAAAAAAAGGACGCGCCGCGTGAACGTAGTAAAACCCCTCGGCCTGAGCCGTCGAAATCGAAAGCTTTTTAATGGCGACAATCTTAAACCCTGCCTTTTCAATCTCGGCAAGAATAGCTCCGGTGTGGCCCTTCTGAACCGCGTCCGGCTTAATGATGCTGAATGTGCGTTGTGACAACGTATTTCTCCTGGATGAGTCTCTACTAGTAGTGTAGAACAAGGCCATTGAACTGCGGTTCTTCACGGTTGTTGAACTGCGGTGGTTCAACCTGGACGCAACTCTCCCTCTGGAGCATGAGCGATGATGCGAAAGACAGCGTGGATCTGGTTCGTGGGTTTCGCAGCGTGGTTGGCAGACGCTCTCCTCAGCCTTCGCATGCGCAACCTGATGCACGCCCGCCTGGCCCTGATGGTCGCCATCGTCTTCTTCACCGCCGGCCTCTTCTACCGCCGCCAGACCTAGAGGCCGCCTCTTCTAGCCCTTCCGGACAGTGTCGCCCGGATTCATCAACAGATACGACGGATGGTACAACCCCGTCGGCTCGTAGAACTCTTCGTGAGTAAAGCGAAACCCGAGTCCTTCCAGCAGTCGTCTCGACGCCACATTAGAAGGATGATGTCCTGCAAAAAGGCTCTTCGCTTCCAGTCTTTCAAAGCCAAACTCGATGACCGCACGCGCCGCCTCGCGGCCAAATCCCTGTCCCCAACAACCGGGCAGGAGATGGACCCCCATCTCGAGGACACTCTCTGTATCTCCGTGAGGTCTCAGTCCGGCGCAGCCTGCAAACTTTTTCTCTAGCAACGAAAATACGGGCCAGTATTGGATCTGATGAGCGGCCATCAACTCGATCTCACGCCTGAGCCGCGCCCTAACCTCATCCTCTGTGAAAGGTCCACCGATAAACAGCGACACCTTCGGATCTCCCCAGAGCATCATGGCTAAGGACGAGTCGCTTTCGTTCCACTGGCTGAATCCAAGGCGATCCGTCGTCAGAAAATAACTACGAGCGCAACCCACTAATACTTCCAACTCGTCAAATCCGCCCCAGCAGGAGCCGTCTTAGCAATCCGCTCCATGATCTGCGGCAGATACATCGTGTTGTAATGCAGCCGCGAATAAGCATTCGGCAGCGCAGGATCCCCATTCCAGCAGTGCTCCGCCCGAGGCCCATACTTCACCTCGCCGTCATACGGAACCCCGTGCCCCGGCGTCCCCGTAGTCTTCAGAAAATCCTCCATCAAATAAACCGCATCGTTCAAAAAGTAAGTGTCATCGCTCCCCACATACAGATGAATCTTCCCCTGCAGCTTCGGCCCCAGCGTCGCCCAGTCGCGTTGCAATTTCGCATCAAGATCGTAATGTTCCTTCCAATATGCAGCGACCTTATGATCAATCTCTCCCGTAGCCTTATCGAAGATCGGCTGCGGATACCCATCCGTCCCCTCCGGCGAATACACCGCCTGCCAGATATCGAACTGCTCCCCCGACCGTCCACGATCCCCCAGCGCCGCCTCATACGCAATGTTGTCGCGCATCGAAATCAGCGTATGCCCGAGGTAGTCCCGCATCGCCGGCTGCTCCACCCGCTTGTTCGCGCCCTGGATATAAAACATGTTCGCGTCCTTGTATAAATCCCGCGACATGAAAGCATGGAAGTCCACCGGATCGGGACAAGCCACAAACGCCCCGTTGTAATGCTCCGGATAAAATAGCTGCACCGCCAGCGACTCCCATCCACCCGTCGACCCGCCATACATAAATCGCGCCCAGCCCTCCCCAATCGCGCGAAACTTCTTCTCCACCGCCGGAATCAGCTCCGTCTCAATCGCATCCCCATACGGCCCCAGGTTCGCTGAGTTCACCGCATACGAATCGTCATAGTAAGGATTCGCATGCTGAATCTTCATCACCAGCACCCGCGGAAAATTCGGACTGATCCACTGCTGATACTCCTTGTACGCCTCCTCCTGCTGAATTTTGTTGTACCCCGCAAGATGAAACCGTTCCGAATAGTTCGGCTTCAAATCCGGGTCCGGCGGAGTCGTTCGAAAATCCTCAAACCCCGAAACAAAGTGATCGTGAAAGATCATCAGCGGAAAGCGCGCCTGCGGATGTTCATCAAACCCCTCCGGCACCAGCACAATTGCACTCAGATACGTCGGCGTACCCCAGAACTTCGTCAGAAGCGCACTCTCGATCCGGATATGCCGCACATATTTTGTATCCGCCGCAGGCACAATTGGCGGAATCACCTGATCGAGCGAAATCGAAATCGGCGCGCCACCCGGCCCGACATGAACCCGCTGCGGCTTGCTGTACAGATTCCCCGGCGCAAGGTTCCAATGCTTGCCCTCGCCCCGATCGGGTGACAGCTTGATCGTCTTCCCATCCGCCCGGTGAAACGTCTGGTACACATCCAGCACCGCCTGCACGGTATAGTCCCCAGCCGCCACCTCACTCAACTTGCCCACCGGATACCCCGCCGCCGAATCATCCATCTTCACGCTCTGTCCCGGCCTCAAGCCATCCACCGTCAAGCCAAACACCATCTGGCTCTTCGGCGTATCGTCGATCTGCATCCGCGGCTCCTCTGACGAATCGTTCGACAACAGAAACAACAGCCGCCCATCCAGAGGCTTTGCCGACCGCGCCTCCGAAAAAGAAACCGACATAGCCTGAACACCCGTCTGGGCATTCGACGACACACCGGCCAGGGCGGCCAGCGCGAACAACAACACCAATCTACGCATCCCGAAAGTATACAAACCCCGGCCGCTTCCAGGCTGAGTCCAACCCTTGGTATCATCACCCAACACTTTTGTCAGAGTTAGTTTGCCCCAGCAACTCCTTGCAATCTCCCTGGAGAAGAAGACATGAATTCCTCCCGCTGCCTGTTCAACTGCCTTAAGCTCGCCGCTCTTTTCACCAGCCTCGCCCTCGCCGCCGTCGCCAGCGCTGCCGATAATCTCCCCGCGGCCAAGCCGCTAAAGGTCCCCGAGCTAAAGTACGAAAAGTTCACCCTGCCCAACGGCCTCGTCGTCCTCACGCACGAAGACCACCGCCTGCCCCTCGTAGCCGTCGACCTCTGGTACCACGTCGGCCCGCTCAACGAACGTCCCGGCCGCACCGGCTTCGCCCACCTCTTCGAACACATGATGTTCGAAGGCTCCGAGCACGTCGGCGAAAAAGCCCACTTCAAATACCTCGAAGGCGCCGGCGCAACCGACATCAACGGCACCACCGACTTCGACCGCACCAACTACTTCGAGACCGTCCCCAGCAACCAGCTCGAGCTCGCCCTCTGGCTCGAGAGTGACCGCATGGGCTTCCTCCTCGAAGGCCTCGACCGCGTCAAACTCACCAACCAGCGCGACGTAGTCCGCAACGAGCGCCGCCAGGGCGAAGGCACTCCCTACGATGTCGCCGATGAGCAGGCCTACCACATGCTCTTCCCTCAGCAGCACCCCTACTACGCCTCCGTCATCGGCTCTCACGCCGACATCGAAGCCGCTCGCATCAACGACATCCGCGACTTCCACCAGCACTTCTACACTCCCAACAACGCCAGCATCGCCATCGCCGGCGACTTCAACCCCGCCCAATTGAAGACACTCCTCACGAAATACTTCGGCCCCATCCCCCAGGGCCCGAAGGTCGAGCCCGTCACCGTCAAAACGCCACCAATCACCGCCCAGAAGCGCGCCACCGTAACCGACACCGTCCAACTGCCGCGTCTCTCCGTAGCATGGCTGACCCCTCCCGTCTTCACCCAGGGAGACGCCGAAGCCGACCTCCTCATCCACATCCTCGGCGGCGGCAAAGCCAGCCGTCTCTACCGCAAGCTCGTCTACGAGCAGCAGATCGCCCAAACCGTTACCTGCAATCTCAACACCCTCAAGCTCGGCTCCGTCGCCAACTGC
>Ga0206999_10069_pt2 | contig 24316 bp, 31 predicted proteins | sample Alteio_BWMinCont_92_FD_153482 | JGI IMG/M metagenome (GOLD analysis project Ga0206999, IMG submission 153482) | Enriched cells from forest soil in Barre Woods Harvard Forest LTER site, Petersham, Massachusetts, United States -... | ecosystem: Environmental > Terrestrial > Soil > Temperate forest >...
CTTGCCGGTAAGGGAACTAGCCGAATCAGAAAAGTTTCCAGCGCGGTTGAGCAGCGAAGGCACACTCACAATGCCGGTTTCGATCCCTTCCACTGTGCGTTGCCCTTGATAGTCCGCGAAGAAAAAGATTTTGCTTTTCTTGATCGGTCCACCAAAGGTCCCGCCGTATTGGTTTTGCTGAAAGGTCGAGCGCTCCGGAGAAAAGTAACCTCGGGCGTCCAGATTCGTATTGCGAAGGAATTCAAATACCGACCCGTGAAACTTGTCTCCGCCAGATTTGGTGACGACGTTAATCAGCCCACCACTGTAGCCGCCGTATTCGGCGTCGGCGTTGCTGCTGATAATTCGGAACTCAGCGATTGAATCCAGGTTCGGAATGACGCCGGCCTGTTGCCCGATTGACTCTTGAACGCTAGCCCCGTTCAGGAAAAAGCCGTTGGCCGATTCACGCTGACCGTTGATAGAGAACTGGCCCGTGTTCCCGTTGCCTGCCACCGGCACGGTTCCGAACCCGCCGCCGGAGCTGCTGTTGGAAGCGCCGCTGGTCGTGACAGGAGATACGCCCGCCTGGGTTGCAAGAAGATCTGTGTAGCTGCGCCCGTTGAGCGGTACCTCCGCCACGCGCTGGCTGGTGATGGTTTCGCCGATCTCGGTATCGGATATCTGAATCGTGACCACGCTATCGTTAACCTCCACCGTTTGAGTGGCTTGCCCGATCTGCAAGGTCGCGTCGATTTGCAATGCACTGTTTACATCAATCACGACACCCATCTTCGTGTATGGCTGGAAACCGGGAGAACTGACCTCAAGCTCGTAGCCTCCGACCGAAACGACTGGGAAAGAGTATTGTCCCTGGTCGTTGGTGGTTGTGGTCTGTTTGGTTCCGTTGCCTAGGTTGGTGAGACTAACCGTCGCACTGGCGAGGAAAGCGCCACTGGGATCACGGACCATCCCGGAGATTCTTCCCGCCACGTCGGCCCAAGCGGTGTTGAGCAGGAAGCAAAGCACAACCACAACCCATGAAATCCTCTTGATTGTTGAGCACGCTGTAACTGTCATTTCTTCTCTCCGGAGCGGGGTCATGAACATCTGCCCGGCGAAGAGCCCCTTGCGGGGAAAAAGCTCCGCTGGGATTTCCGGTTGGCATTCATCATTCGCTGCGCGAATCGGTGTTGTTATCTTTACGTCAACGAAACTACGGAGTTCGGGATCGATCCACACTCGATCGAGTGGATGGGCTGGATTTCCCGTCTCGATCCAAACGCAATAAAGCGGTTGACGGCTTAATGTTGGAATAAGAGTGTTCGTCATGGTGCCCTCCCGGCAGAGACACGTATCCGGTTTAGGCGCGCGCAGGCTCTGCGGCGTCGGAAGGAACGGTCTCGCCAGTGAATTTGGTTAGGAGGAGTGAGTCGAGCCGTTCAGATACGGCGGATTCGCTCGCTCAGGTCACAGATCAGGTGCTGTGACGAGCGAGGAGCAGAGGAGCCTACAAAACGCCAGGTGCTTCTTCTACAACGCTCTTTACAGCACAGCTAAACCCTCGACTCGGTGGGTCTTGGGCATATTCAATGTTCATAGTCCTTCTATAATTCTCCGTTGAGTCCCTTTGGGAGCCTCGACGTAAATCTTATATCATATCCCCCTAGCATATAGGCAAGGGAAAAATGTCGCATCTCGAAAAAGAAAAGCAGAAGCTGATCGCTCGCATTAAACGCATTCGAGGGCAGGTTGACTCGATCGAACGTTCGTTAACAACGGACGACGACTGCGCAGATGTCCTGATGCTGCTTGCGAACGTGCGTGGCGGGATCAACAGCCTGATGGCTGAGGTTCTCGAAGACCACATTCGTCTGCACATGCTGAGCGACGAAAAGAGTTCAATGTCCGCCGCAGAGCTAGCAGAAGACCTTATTGGGTTGGTGCGTGCCTACCTGAAGTAGAGCGATCATAGACTTAAACACCAAGTTGCAGCCGCGAACCTTCAGAGGCAACCACGGCCCGGCCTCAGAGGCCGATGGGGGTGGCGGGTGAGGGTTGGGCTGGCGCGGGCATCGTCACTGGCCACGTCCTGATTGTGTTTCGGCCAGCCAATCGGCTTGCCATCAGTTCAATGGCCTGCATAGGATTGAGCATACACTCAGTTATATAGGAGCTAAGTGGCTCGTCCCAAGAGCGAAGACAAGCGAAACCCGATCCTCGAAACCCCAACGTCGGAGATATCAAAACAAGCCGGCCTCGCTGAAGGAGCTCTGTTTGCCTACTTCAAGACCAAGGATGATTTGATCAATGCCCTTTACCACCAGATCAAGTTAGAACTCGCAGATGCGATGATGTCAGGTTGTCCGCGCAGGAGAAGTGTTCGCGCGGGTTGCGACATGTGGGGGACGGCTAGGTGAATTGGGGAGTAACCAACCCCACCAGCGCAGAGTCCTTGCCAATTGCACGTCTCGGGGATGCTTTTGAAAAAGTCGATCGAAGCCGGAGGTTGCAACGCAGAATATGATTCGCAAAGCGATTGAGCAGCATATTCTCCGGGCGGACGTTCCGATTGAGTTGATTTCGAAGATGATGGCGGCTTCAGCGGAAGCGACCATGGAACTCCGTGTTAAAACCGTCCACGGCAAATAAGGATTGCACGGGTGGTTTTGAGATCGATTGGGCCGGCATCGCCTGGGAATAATTCTTTGCATCCAATAGATGAGTGAGTAATCAGATACATAATACCTGGAGCAAGATAATGGTTTCGAGGAAGTCGACAGGTCGGGCCTTCGCGGGGCTTTCGTGAGGCGATAGTAATAGTAGCGCACTGTCAGAAGGAATGATTGGAGGAGGCTCTCATGGAGAAAGTCTGGTTGATCACTGGCAGCAGCCGCGGGCTTGGGCGGGCGCTTGCCGAAGCGGTCCTCGCGGCCGGAGATAAGCTCGCGGCCACGGCGCGCACGCCGGCACAATTGGTTGATCTCGTGGACCGGTACGGCGATCAGGTTCGGACCGTTGCACTCGACGTGACCGAGGAACGCGAAGCAGTCAACGCCGTCCAGGGCGCCATCAATGCCTTTGGCAGGCTTGACGTGCTGGTCAACAACGCTGGCTACGCAAACGTCAATTCGATTGAGGATATGGCAGCAGCAGACTTTCGCCAACAGATGGAGACGAACTTCTTCGGTGTGGTGAATGTTACCCGCGCAGCGCTGCCAGTTTTCCGCACACAACGCGACGGTCACATCATCCAGATTTCTTCTTTGGGGGGACGGCTGGCGACGCCCGGTCTCTCCGCCTACCAAAGCGCAAAGTGGGCAGTCGGAGGATTCTCGGAGGTGCTGGCGAAAGAGGTCGGGCCTCTGGGCATCAAGGTGACGGTCGTAGAACCAGGGGGTATACGCACGGATTGGGCCGGATCGTCGATGCGAGTGGGGCCGGTTGAGCCCGACTACCAGAAAACGGTCGGAGCAATGATCGAGGCACCCAGTGCGAAAGCCGGCATCATGCGCGGCGATCCGGCCAGGGTTGCGCAGGCCATTGTGCGTATCGCCTCGGAAAAACGCCCACCTCTCCGTCTCCTCCTGGGATCGGATGCCGTGTTCCTCGCCTCTGTTTTCTCCGCGGAACGTGCAAAAGAAGATGCCGCGTGGAAGCAACTCAGCCTCTCGACTGACTTCGACGGCTTGGCCGATTTCTCCGAGACACCCATCGCCAAAATGCTGGCAGAAAAGAGCTGACGAACATGTTGATTGCAGCCATGCCGCGGATGAGAGGAGCAAGGTTATGAAATACAGATTATTAGGCAACAGCGGACTTCGGGTGTCCGAAGCATCTCTAGGCACCATGACCTTCGGCGAGGATTGGGGATGGGGATCCGCGAAGGACGAAGCGCAAAACATCTATGAGACCTACCGCGAGGCCGGTGGAAACTTCATTGACACAGCGAATGTCTATACCAACGGCACGAGCGAAAAATTCGTCGGTGAGTTCATTCGCGGCCATCGCGAGAGTGTCGTAGTGGCCACGAAATACTCCAACGCTGCGTCCGGCAACGATCCCAATGCGGCGGGTAATCACCGCAAAAGCATGATGCAAGCACTGGAAGCCAGTCTCAAACGGTTGCAGACCGACTACATCGACCTGTACTGGGTCCATATCTGGGATGGAATCACACCCGTGGAAGAAGTCATGCGCGGTCTGGACGATATCGTTCGCCAAGGCAAGGTTCTCTACGTCGGCATCTCGGACGCTCCCGCCTGGTGGATTGCCCAGGCAAATACTCTGGCCGAGCTTCGAGGCTGGACGCAGTTCACGGGGCTGCAGATCGAGTACAACCTCATGGCGCGGACGGTCGAGCGGGAACTGACTCCCATGGCGAAAGCTTTGAACCTGGGGATACTGGCTTGGTCTCCCTTGGCGAATGGAGTTTTAACCGGCAAATATCACGGCGCGGGCCAGGCCGACAACGGGCGGATGAACAATGCGGCAATAAAAGCCTTCCTTCCTGAGGAACAACGCTGGGCGGGGATCATTTCAGCGGTAAAGTCGGTCGCGGAGCAGGTTGGTCGCAGCATGGCGCAAGTTGCACTCGCCTGGCTGCTCCATCAAACGGTGCCGGTAATTCCTATCATTGGAGCGCGAAAGCTATCTCAACTTCAGGACAACCTCGCCAGTTTGGATCTGGAGCTCTCCGCCGAACAATTGAAATCCCTCGATGGAGCAAGCCGAATCGACCTCGGATTTCCCCAGAGTATTTACGCAAAGGAAATGGTTCGTGGATTTAGGTATGGCGGCGTGTGGGACCGCCTCCTACTCTAGTGCGACAGTTTCGCGGTCGCGATTCCTCGGGAGTGACCACCGACAAGCGCGTGGAAGCCTTCCTGAAGAGTCCCGACGCGGTCAGGTTTAACACGATCTTGCTCCAGACCCACGAAAATGGTGAGATGTTGTGAGATGTCAAAGGAAGGGGAGAAACGCGAAATCGCTTCTTTCGTTGTGCTTCTGATTTGCCGAACGAGTGAACGAGTAGACAAGTAATCGCACACCTTGATACCCCTCATTTGGTTCGGTCGGTACAAGAAAGGAGGCCGATACTTCGGCCACAGGAAATGGGCAGTGATTCCAATCAAGCAAGACAATGCGAACGCAATACCCGCGGATCAGACCTTCAATATGTTTGGAGTTCTGTTAAATTTCTTAGTCACACCTGATGAGACCGGACATGAGGTCAGCCTCTTCAAAGGCACACTCCCTTCCGGAGTTGTGATCCCTCTTCATAGCCACGATGAGCCTGAGGTCCTTTACGTGCTTGAGGGATCGCTGGAGGTCTATCGGGAGAAGGGCCGGTCACCCCAAGGATGGTCCGCCACTCAAGCTGGTGGCGTGCTCGCCATTCCCGGCAAAGTGAAGCACGCGCTACGGAATACCTCTTCGACGCCGACGACTGTAATTCTGGTAGCGCAAGAAGAACTCTACAACTTCTTCCGCTCGATAGCGCAGCCCTTTGAGGCTGGGCAGATGCCCGCACCTCCATCGGCTGAGGACATGCAACAGCTCTTGGCTGCGGCTGTCAAATATCACTACTGGATGGGATCGCCAGAAGAGAACGCGACAATTGGCATCTCCCTTGGCTAGTTGCTCGCGCGCGAGCAAATGTAATTCTTTGATTCCTTGGATTCAACCTCTCCGCCCTGAAGGGGCGAAGATTCTCAGGCTACGCTTGTGCTTGAAAGCGCGCTACGTTAACGCCTGAAGGCTCGCACCGAGCCCACTTAGTACGTCAAGAGGAAACCTTGACCCAAGAATATTGTCGCAAAACACGGCTTATATCTCCGCCCTGAGGGCGAAATTTTACGCCGCTCCCAAGATAAACCCAAGGTATCTTTTCAATCTACCTGCTAGGAGGCTTTTTCATGTCATCACAATTCTCAATCGCCTTGGCCCTTACCTTCGCCCTAATCTTTTCTCCCAATGTCACTACCGCGAGAGCCGAGCAGAACAGCATCACCTCTGACCAAAGGCAAGTCGTCGATACAGTGAGCACTATATTCACCGCCGCCCGCGCAGACGACGTTGTGAAGTTCGACTCTGTCATTGCCCCAGGCTTTTACATATTTGATGGAGGCGCCCGATTCAACGGAGACTCCATCATGGCTCTCATCAAGGCTCAACATGCCGCGGGCAAGCGCTATGAATGGAACGTGACCGAACCGGACGTCCACATCAGTGGCAATACCGCTTGGATCGCCTACGTCAATAAAGGCAGCATCTCCGAGGCTTCCGGAACCGTGAACCAGAACTGGTTGGAATCGGCCTTTTTGCAGAAACAGGGCGGCGTCTGGAAAATCGTCTTCATGCACAGCACCCGCGTCCCCATAGCGATGCAAGAGAACCAAAGCAAATGATACTTTGAACGAAACCAATGAACTAGACTTTCTACAGGCTTCAATCGCATCCGCCATACACCCGGCCGTTTTGGGGATACTGAGATGGTTGTCGTTTCAGGATGGTCCACTCGACCTGGAGCTTCCAGAAGCTTCGTTTCGTGGACTCTCGAAGGACGAGACAGATGAGCAGTGTTGCGTAGTGTCCTCCCGACAGACAAGGTTGTAATTGAGCAAAATATCCCGGTACTCACGTTGGGTGGGAGAAGAATTCTGCTCGAAACCGGAATTGGGTCGCTCAAAATCGTCCCGAGTGACTTCCGAGCTATCCGTCATCCCCCAGTAATTCGCGGATTCGTAAGCATTCGCGCAGATCGCTTGCGCTATGCCGAACCTCCCAGGACCGATAATTCATCACCGGCAAACACTAGGGACGCAACTTCAGCGATTCGTCTGAGGGCTGGCCGAGTCTTTCCCGCCTTCGCAGCAATCCTTATTCCTGCCAGCGTGCTTTCAAAGAAATCGGCGAGACTCTCAATGTCGGTCTGAGCATCGAGTTCGCCTTCCCTCTGAGCTCGCCTCAATGCGTCCATGAGCGCGCGGCGCTGTGTCGTGGCCGCACTGCGGGTAATTCGGGTCACGTCTTCATCTCGCATCCCAAACTCACAGATGGCATTAATGCCCATGCAACCATCTGTACTGGAAAGATCTCTGCGTTCTGCAAAGTGGACAAGTGCCCTCCGTATAGAAGCAAGGGGTGACCCGGGGGTCTGGAACTCCACAGTCACGGATCTAACGTTCTCCGTGACATAGACTTCGAGAGCCTTTAGAAAGAGGGAACGTTTGTCCCCGAAGGTGTCATACATGCTCTGTCGCCCGACATCCATGGCGCGCATCAGGTCGTCGGTTGATGTGGCGGCAAAGCCCTTTTGAGAGAAGATGGATATGGCACGGTGCAGAGCTTTTTCTTGATCGAACTCCTTCGGTCGGGCCATATGCTTTTCTCCTCACTTTCAATTATGCGATGTATCCGCCATCGATTGTGAGGCTGGCCCCGGTAATGAACCCAGCTTCATTGGAGGCGAGATACGAGACAAAACCTGCAATCTCTGACACATCCGCCATTCGTTCTAGCGGAATCAGGGTCTTTACCGCTTCGGCGTGTGGGGCACTCATGTCAGTCGCTGTCGGACCAGGCTGAACATTGTTGACAGTAATGGCCCGAGGAGCGAGATCGATGGCGGCCCCTCGCACCAATCCAGTGAGGGCCGCTTTGGTCATGCTATAGACGCTAGCTCCGGGAAACGCTGTGCGGACGGCAGTGTTACTGCCAATTAGGATGATCCTTCCTCCTCCCTTCATATGCTCCGAAGCCGCTTGTATGCCGACAAATGCTGCGCGGACATTAACGGCCAGCATGCGATCGAAATCTTCGAGACTGTAGCGATCGATGGTTCCTCGGATCATGATTCCGGCATTGTTGACGAAAATGTCCAATTCACCCAACTCTTTTGCGACCTGATCAACCGCCGCGCGAACGTCCCCGGCAGAGGCGCTATCCGCTCGAATCGGGAGGGCGTTGCCTCCCGCAGCTTCTATTTCGCTGGCCAGCCGCTTTGCCTTTTCTGCCGAACTGGAATAGGTAAATGCGAGCGCCGCGCCGTCTGAGGCAAGCCGCCTCACGATTCCTTCGCCAATTCCTCGAGAGCCGCCTGTCACGAGAGCTACCTTGCCGGCAAGTGATCGACCGTTTGTTTCCGTCATCTCCATCCTCCTGGGTTGAGTGCAATCTGTATTTTGGATTAACTTATCCAAAATAGGATTCAGATTATCTGACACTAGGATTGATTTCGGACCAGCGAAACTGCCGGACTTCGTACCTCGCTTGCGATTGAGTCGTTCCACACACCCGTGTCGCACCTGACCGACAGTTTGACCGGTCAAGCCGACAACACGCCAGGGACAATATTTCCAGATTCGGTCAAATTTTCCAGAAGCCGACTTGCGGCAAACCTGGCTCCCCTGCTTCGACTTTCCGGGTTGTCCGTGATTCAGGTGGCAACTCGTCTTGCACGGTAGGTCAAGCTTGGCTTAACGATCCCCTGTTATTCTGTTTGTCTGCGTCCGTCACTGTAGGTGACCCAGGAGGAAAGAACGGCCTGCTGGCAGAATCGCTGGGACGTTACTTCGTCATCGTGCCTCCACAGGGTTCGGCCCCGGGCGCCGTCTACGCCTGCTCGGTTCGACTAATGGCCGCGGACCGGCATCGACAATCACTATGAACCGAACACGGACATCCTTCTCTTTACTGCTCCTAGCGCTTGTCTCAATCGAGGCGAACGCACAGACCTTACAGACGTCACGTCCTGCCTCGAACTCAGCGACCGACGTGCCTGCGGTGCGAACTATCGCTCTTTCAGTGCCCACGGGAACGCCGCTGCAGATTGCGCTTGATCGCGAGGTCCGTGTGAAAAAGGTCGGGCAACCGATCCACGCGCGACTGATGCAGCCGGTGTACGCTTTCGATCAGCTGGTTTTGCCCGCGGGCGCTGAAGTGAATGGGCACATCGCCAGAATCGGGAGCCCTGGCGGCAAGCGGCTCATACTGTCCGTCCTGAACGCCGACTTCACCCCGGCGCGACCCGTCGAAGTTGCCTTTGACAACATCGTGCTGGCGAGCGGCAGACACTTATCTTTGCGCGTCGCGGTGGTCCCCGGCTCCGGACAGGTCATCCGGTTGGTGGACTCGAGCACTGCAAAGGGCGCGCCGAAGAATGCTTTGTCGGCCAAGATGGACGAGGCGAAGAAGCAATGGAAGCAGGCTATGTCGCAGGTAAGGCAGCCAGGGAAAGTGCATCGCGCGTTGCGAATGGGAATAGCGCAACTGCCGCTCCATCCCCAATACATCGACGCGGGCACTCTTTATTATGCGGAATTACAGGAGCCGCTGAAGTTCGGGGACGAGTCCCGCAAAGAAGAGGCGTTACAGGCCATCGGTAGTCTGCCGCCGCCCGGCAGCCTGGTGCGTGCTTCTTTGGTTACACCGCTTGATTCCGAGACGACGAAGTATGGCGCACCGGTGGAGGCCGTGGTCTCCAAGCCTCTGTTCGATGGGAATCACCTGATTCTGCCGCAGGGAGCGCGACTTGAAGGATCGGTGCTGCAGGTAAGGCCGGCTCGGCGTCTGAAGCGCAATGGACAACTCCGCATTGCATTTCATGAACTGCTCCTGCCGAGCGGATCCTCCGCCAGAGTGGAGGCGACAATCGAAGGCATACAAAGTGGTCAGGGCGATAACGCCAGTCTTGATCCCGAAGGCGGAGCCAAAGCGACCAGTCCGAAATCGCGATTTGTAACGACCGGCCTTTCTGTCAGTCTGGCGATCGTCGGTAGCGGCGGGAAAAACGACGTGGGAGACGCCGGTCCGGCTGCGGGCGGAGCAACCGCCTTCAGGCTTGTGGGAATTGCCGTGGGGCTCGCGGTTCGCTCACATACCCTAGCCATTCTGATGAGCGCCTACGGAGGAATCAGATCCATCTACACGAACTTTTTCGGTCGGGGTCGCAACATCTCCTTTCCAAAAGACACGACGATGGAGATTGGCTTCGGCGGTCGGACCGCAACTCCACCCTCAAGCGGGCCCTAGGGTTTTCGCCGACCTTTCCCGCATACTTATTACATTTTCCCCGATAAGCAATAGGCAATCTGCTGAATTCATTTCTGTATCTAAACTTTGCTTCCGACATCAAAGTGGTTGCAGCTCGATATCGCCGCAATAGGCAAGGAGTGATAAGGATGAATTCCAAGCAAGTGGTTCTCGTCACCGGCTCCAGCACTGGCTTCGGTAGACTGTTCACGGAAACCCTGGCGCGTAAAGGGCACACTGTTTTCGCCACGATGCGTGATCCTGGAGGTCGGAACGCCAAGAATGCCGCCGAAATACGCACGCTTGCGGAAAAGGAGTCACTGCCAATCCACGTCCTTGAATTAGACGTGACCGACGATGCCTCGGTGGGGAGGGCTGTGGATGCCGCCGTTGCCAAAGCAGGATGCATCGATGTGGCTATCAACAACGCGGGCTATTACCTGGGGGGGCTGGCCGAAGCGGTTACCACCGAACAAGCTCAGCGCCTGATGGACACGAATTTTCTTGGCCCGGTGCGGGTAAATCGCGCGGTTCTTCCGCACATGCGGCGGAAACGCAGCGGCCTGCTGATGCACATCAGCAGTGGCGCCGGTCGCATGGTTCTTCCTTCCGCGGGTTTCTATTGCGCCAGTAAATTTGCACTCGAGGCGCTGGCCGAGTCGTACAGCTATGAACTTGCCGCGCAAGGAATTGAATCTGTGATTGTCGAACCCGGGGCTTATGAGACTGCTGTCTTCGGCAACAGCGTAAAAGCTGCCGATGTGGCTCGGACCAATACCTATGGCGCTGCCAAGGAGTTTCCGGCGAAGTTGAACGAGGCACTTTTATCCGCGGTCGGCAACGCTCAAGAAGTCGCAGACGCCGTTTTGCGGATTGTTGAAACTCCCGCGGGCGAGAAGCTGCTCAGGTATCGGGTTAGCGCCGCAAGCTTCGGTGTTGACGAGATCAACGCCCTGTCAAAGCAAGTGCAAGCCAGCCTGCTAGAAGCCTTCGGAATCGCTGCCGACAGCAAATTCCTCAAAGGTAAAGCCGTCGACTCGGTCTAGCTCTCTCTTGCACGAACAACATCGCCCGTTATCCGCCGGGAACTGATCCTAAACGCCCGATTGTCTACCACCACCGCTGTTCTAGGTTCCGAATGAGTTGGTTGCAAGTCAAACGTATGATGAATGTGGTGCAACTGTCTTTTGGTCTGAGAAATTATGCGGAAACCGTGGGCGGTCTTTGTCATTGCGGTCACTGCAGCCATTCGAGCCGTTCCGTGTGAGGCCCAAACAAATGGGCGGGCCCATGCTCGCAGCCGATCAGGTGCGCTGGCGAGACCAGGTCGCTTCCGGCGCGGTGATTGGCCCTCGCCTGGTCGTCCCCGGTCCCTTCGTCGACGGTCCCATCCCGTCTGGCCAGGCTCTATCAAGGTTGTTACCGCCAACGATGGCAAGAAAGCTGTCGATTCGCTCAAATCTGCCAGAGCGGACTTCTTGAAAGTCTACACCGGCGTATCCCGGGCCCCCTATTTCGGCATCGCTGAGGAGGCAAAGAAGGGGAACTTTGCTTTCGTAGGACATGTTCCCCTTGAAGTCGACGTGGCCGAGGCGTCGAATGCCGGGGCAAAGAAGCGTCGAGCACCTAATGGGAATTCTTCTCTACTCCTCTTCACAAAGTGACGAGCTGCTTGCTGACCTTAGGAAGGGTATGAACAGCAATCTGCTCAATAATCAAATGGTCGATACCTACGATCCTACAAAAGCCTCGACTCTGTTTGCACTCTTCGTCAAGAACGCCACGTGGCAGGTGCCCACGCTCACCATTCGGTACGCCCGGCCTTATCTCAAGGAGCTTCAGGCATCCAATGACCCGCGCTTGAACTACATTCCCAAATCGATCGCCGGTGATTGGGGGCCGAAGGTGGATGCGCGCCAGCCGACTGATCCTTGGATCATCGCCAGTAGAAAGCACCTCTTCCAGAAAGCAATGGAGGTAATAGGTTCGATGCACCACGCCGGCGTAAAGCTCATGGCGGGAACCGATACGCCAAACCCGTATTGCTTTCCTGGGTTCAGCCTTCACGACGAGCTTGGTTTCATGGTGTAGGCCGGTTTGACGCCTCTGGAGGCATTGCAGACAGCTACGATGAATCCAGTCAAGTTCCTCGGTCTAACGAAAACTCTTGGAACAGTTGAAAAAGGCAAAATCGCAGACCTTGTTCTGCTGGACGCAAACCCATTAGAGAGCATCGCCAACACCAAACGCATTACAGCAGTAGTTTCCGCCGGCCGGCTTTTGATCGGGAAGCACTGGACGGTCTGTTTGCAGGTGTTGCCTCCAACATCGCTAGTGCGGTGACAAATTAGAACTCTCTCCCCTCTTGTGGAGAGTTGGCGGCAGGTTGGTTTCCCTCATGAGGTTGAATGTTTCGTCGATTTCCAAATCAGAGCATTAGCGCCTAAGCGCGGGTTTGGAATGGATACCTTTGTTGGCTGCTGGATAACACGTCGGTAAACCTTCCCCAATCGGATCGCGGAAGGTTGGCCGTAACTCGGGTTCCGATCCGAAGAACTGCCGATGACCGTTCATGCACCCGCTCTTCTTGCTGAACATTCTTTGCCTTTTTGGCGTATCTAGCCTTATGAAGGACTTCGTGTCGGGCATGCGGGGCGGCATGGGACGGCGTATCGCTGTCTTGCTCGTTCTCGCAACGCTCTTGCTGCATAGCGTGACGCAGTCGAACGTTGCTGCGCCGATCATTCAAGCGGTCGAGATCGGAAATGGGATCGCCCTGCACTATGTGGACGTGGGCAAAGGAGTGCCTGTCATTTTCGTCCATGGGTCGCTAAGCGATGGCGGGTACTGGGCAGATCAGGTCGGCGAATTCGCCAAACATTATCGTGCGATTGCCTATAGCCGGCGGTATAACTACCCGAATACCAATGCGGCTCATACTGGATACTCCTCTGTGGTTGACGCGGAAGATCTGGCAGCATTTATCGGCGTCCTGCATCTCGGCAGAGTCGTAGTGATCGGTCATTCATACGGAGCACTCACGGCCTTGTTTCTGGCGACCAAACACCCAGAACTCGTTCGCGCTCTTGTTTTGGCGGAACCTCCCGCCGTCTCGCTCTTGGCACATCTGCCGGGCGATGAATCGAAGACCGGCAAGGCAATGTATGAGGACATTCAGCGGAGGATGGTTAGGCCCATGCGGCAAGCGTTTGGCAGGGGCGATAGTGACGCCGGGGTCAGAGTTTTTATCGATTACGTCTTCAACGACCCCAACGCGTGGGACAAGATGTCGAAGTTGGCTCGTGATTCGACACTGCGCGATGCCCACGAATGGGACGTGATGATGACGACTGGAACTCTCTTTCCCGACATCGCGCCCGGGACGATCCGAAAGATCACCACCCCATCGCTTCTTCTTTCCGGCGCAAAGTCTTACCCATTTCTGGGACTCATTACCGAAGAATTGGCGCGACTGCTTCCGAACCGCGAGGCGATCGTTCTGCCCGACGCCGGACACCAAATGTGGTTTCAGGCACCCGATACTTGCCGAAAAGATGTCGAGACATTCCTTACGCACGTGGGCATCCAGTAGAGCTTAGCTTCAGGACTTGCGCGCGTCGCGTGACTCGGCAATCCGGAAGTGATGGCGCAAATCGGGTCTCCTGGAATTACTTCCGCACTGCCTGTGATCCAACCGGAGCGTCACGAGACGCAGTGTGACGGCAACGACGGCACTCGGGCTATTGAAGCTGGTTACCCTTGACGGATAAACCGGACTCCGGTGCCATGGCAGCCATGCAGTCAGCACAACGGTAGGCGGATGGATGTCGGTGTGAAAACTACGGGAGGTTCAGATGTGCAAAGAATAGACTGCGCTCGGACGAAGTAGCCGAGTTCGCTCGTGACTACTTATGGTTGAGCATCGACTAGGATCGAGAGCCGCTGCCTTTCGCTCCTCCCCGCCGAGGCCGCCGGACCGCCCTGACCTTCCCGGACGGGCCTCCTCCGCAGAAGAACTGATCGCCGCCATCGGACTCGAGCCCTGAGACATATACGCCAGTCGGCATCTCGAGCCTCTCCTGGACTTCTCCTGTCCGGGGATCGATCCGCCTTAAGTCGCTCTCCTCACCTTCCCAAGTGGCATGCCATAGCTCTCCATCGACCCAAGTGACCCCGGTGACGAAGCGGTTGGATTCGATCGTGCGAACAATCACGCCTGTCTCAGGATCGATTTGATGGATCTTCCGGTTTCGATACTGCCCGACCCAAAGCGTACCTTCGGCCCATGCGAGTCCCGAGTCGCCGCCGCCGCCGGGCGCCGGGATCGTGGCCAGCACACGGCCAGTTTTGGGATCGATCTTTTGGATGCGATCCTCGGCGATCTGAAACAGGTGTTGGCCATCGAAAGCCGTTCCTGCGTGCGCCGCGACCTCGATCGAGCGCATCATCTTTCCGCTCGCTGGATCGAAGGCATTCAGCTTGTCGCCAGATGCAAACCAGACCTGCTGACCGTCATAGCTAACTCCATGCACGCGGTCAGCTCCCGGGAAGGGGCCATACTCTTGGACGATTTCAGCGGTTGATCGTTTCATGCTTCCAGCTTAATCAATCGGCAGAGGAGCGGGGAGTAACAAGATCGTCGTGAATCCCGGCACAGGCGGGGTTATCCAACGACGGGCTCGGGCTTGACCAAACGACTGCACTTTGCCTGCTGCCGCGAGCGAGTCGAGTGCCCTCTGCACGGTGCGCTGGCTGGCCCCAAGCGCTAGCGCTAGGGCCGAGCTCGACCACGACTCACCATCGGCGAGGAAGGCGAGCACAGCCGCATGCTCCTCTTCGACGGGCCGCGCTAGCACGACGACGTCGCTGGCGCCGCGCGGCGCCAGCGCAAAACCTCGCTTCGTGGCGCTGATGCCCGCCAGGCTCCGAAGCATCCTGCGAACACGCCCGATTTCGACGCGCAGCCGCGCGCGATGCGATTCATCGGTGAACTTTGCGCCGAATGCCCGGGCCAGGAGCAGATCCCTCGGCACGTCTCCGGGCCACGCCTCGCCCAGGGCTCGTGCGAGCGCGAACAGCACCGGACGTGTTGCGAGCGAAATGACGGTGCGTGCGTCACGCACGACATGGCGGCATGCGTCCACGACGAGCACTTTGGATGCCAGCAACGCTTCGACGTCTTCGAGCAAAAGGAGTCGCTCCTCGCCACGCGCAACAAGGCGCGCCGCTGGCGTGTTCAGGATGCGGGATGCGCTTTCGACCTCGGCCGTCAGCGCCGGGATACGTGCCTCGCGCGCGGCATGCTCCGCCCTGGCCAGCGCAGCGCGCGCCTCTTTCGTCCGGAGGCGACGCATCGCGATTCCCGCGCCCACGAGCTCGTGGGCGGTTCTCAACGCGGGCGGGAATGGCGCGGGGTCGAGATCGGCGAGCATATGTTCCGCGTTGTTCAGGCGCCCGATCAGGAGCAGGCGACGGACCTCGAGATAGTGCGCAAATGCGGCGTTCAACCGGTCTCCGTGCTTTTCGAGCGTCATCCGCGCCGCCTCGAGCGTCTTCGCAGGCCAGCTCAGGTCGCGCGAGACAAGTGCGATTTCGGCCTCGGCGACGATACACCTAGCGCGGGCCACGGCTTCTTTTGGACCAAAGGCGCGCGAAGCACTCCGCAGGAGAATCTTCGCTCGCACGAAATCGCCGAGCTGCGCCATCGCAATCCCTCGAAGCGCGAGAGCGGGTGGGTCGTCACGGAGGGCAACCCGCTTCAATGCGCCGAGGGGATCACCCGCTGCGAGTGCACGCGCTGCGGCAGTGATCAGCGAATCCATCGGAATCCCGTCACACTTGTAACTCCCACTGTTTCGATGTCCCAGGCTAAGTTTATCGTGTGACCAGCAACTAAAGCGACGTGAACAGCCGACGTAAAGTTACCAGGCATAGGTACACATGTGTTCCTAATGCGCTTTTTCAGGACGTAAGCACGATGAATAAAATGCAAGGATCGAAGATGGCTGCGCCGATCTTTATCGACAGGTGGACGCCCAAGATTTTGTTTTCGCTTAAAGAGCAGCCTCATCGACACGGGGAGTTGCGCCGCCACCTCGGAAGCGTCTCGCAGCGCATGCTTACCAGAACGCTTCACAAGCTCGAAGGATTAATCGCCCGGCACGCAAACGGCGAGCCAACAAAGAGGAAGGACTTCAAAATGAGAAGGGTTCAAAGCAATGCACTAATTGTCGGTCCATTCTTCGTGCTCACGGCGATTGCGCAAAATAAACAGACTCCCAGGGGGATGAATACAATCGAGCCGTTGCCGCGAGATCTGGAAGTTCAGCTGGCGCTCAGCGCCCTTCCACCGCAGCTCCGCGACAATGCGACCGTACCTGTCGTGAATCCTGACAAGGGGTTTGAAGTTGCCCGCGAAGGCACGAATGGATTTCACCCCCTGGTTGCTCGAACCGGCGAATGATGCCTTCAGGAGGACTTGGCCGCGGAAGCAGTACCGAGACAACATCCTGTACCCGATTTCATTTGATGAAGCCGGTGCCAAGGCACCGATGCGGGTCTTCTTTGATGCCGCCAAGGTGCAGGCCCAGGGGATCACCTCGGACGAGGGCGCGTGCCGCGGCTGTGATCAGCGAATCCATGGGAATCCCGTCACACTTGTCACTCCCTGGCCGTTCGATAAATGCAGCAGTATTTGTACATGACCACCATGCACTCGGTCATTTCGAGAACGCAACGAAAAGCCAACATCCGACGAAGGAGAAAAAGGCAATGACGACACGGGTAATGCACTCCGGCGCGGACGAATTAGAAGTTCAGAGGAGGGACATATGTGCCCAGCATGCATCGCAAGCACAGCCGTAATGGTCGCCGCAGCCGGATCCACGGGAGGAATTCTGGCGGTGTGCATCGGCAAGTTCAGAAAATTGTTCCGAGCGAATCGTCTCGGTCTGTTTCAGAAAACAAAGGAGAAATAAGATGGCAACAAGCAAACAGAGAAACCAGGAACACGCGAAAGGGCATCTGGCGATGAACAACCCCCCGATTGTGTCGCAGCAGGAGTGGGAGGCTGCGCGCCAGCAGCTCCTCGTGAAGGAGAAGGCCTTGACCCGCTCCCGTGACGCGCTGGCCGCCGAACGGCGGCGGACGCCTTGGCTGGCTGTGGACAAGAAGTACGAGTTCGACGGCCCCAAGGGCAAGGTAAGCCTGCTCGATTTGTTCGAGGGCCGCCGTCAGTTGATCGTCTATCGCGCCTTCTTCGAGCCAGGGGTGTTCGGCTGGCCCGAGCACGCCTGCCGCGGCTGCTCCCTGGGCGCCGATCAGGTCGCCCACCTGGCCCATTTGAACGCCCGCGACACGACCCTCGCTTACGCCTCACGCGCGCCGCAGGTGGACATCGCGCGCCTGAAGGCGCGGATGGGCTGGGAGATGCCCTGGTACACCATCACCGACGGTTTCGACAAGGACTTTGGTGTCGATGAATGGCACGGCCACAACGTGTTCTTCCGTGACGGCGAGCGCGTGTTCCGCACATACTTCATCAACGGCCGTGGCGACGAGGCGATGGGGACCACCTGGAGCTACCTCGACGTCACGCCCCTCGGGCGTCAGGAGACTTGGGAGGACTCGCCAGAGGGTTACCTTCAGACCCCGCCGTACAAGTGGTGGAACTGGCACGACAACTACGACGCCGGGGCCTCGCCTGACCCGAAGTGGGTCGAGGTGTCCGATGCTGGAGAAGCCGCCTCCCGAAAGGGCGACGCAGAGGAGAAAGCGAGCTAAAGAAGGGCGATCACTTCGCCGCCTTCGAGCAGCTGGCTCCTTTCGCACAGGAGCTGCGCGAGTGCTTCGCAGGGTGCGCGGAGCAGCCTGGAGGAGATTTTGGCGGACTGTGTTCTCACCACCGCGCAAAGGAAAGACGATGACGAAGCACATGCCTGGAGACAGTGAGGTCGAGCGCAACCTCAGGAAAATGAAAACAAGGCCTCAGGCGCCAACGGAGAGAACGATGACAGACTTCATGAGAGATGAACTTGGAGCCCCTAAGCTTGTCGATCGGAGCACCTTCCACGCCGAGCTGGACGCATTGCGGGTTCGAGAGAAGGCTCACACCAGAGAAGGCGACGCCATTGCAGCCGCCCGCCGACGGCTCCCCATGGTCGAGGTGGACGGCGCCACACGCCTCATTGGCCAAGCAGGGGCCCTGACACTACTGGATGTGTTTGAGGGGCGCCGGATGCTCATTGCCTACTACTTCATGTGGCACACCGGCCACCCTGCGCCAGAACAGTGCGAGGGGTGCACCTGGGTTACATCGCAGGTCCGCGAGCTGTCCTATATTCATTCTCGTGACGTCACCTACGCCACGTTTTGCCAAGGCCCTACGAACAGAGCGCCCGGTACCGCGACTTCATGGGCTGGGAGATGCCTTGGTACTCGGCCCAGCCCTCGCTCGACACCCTCTTGATTGGACGCCGGGTGGGCATGATGCACATTGTTTGCTACCTGCGACAAGGATCCAATGTCTTCGAGACTTACTGGACGACGATACGGGGCGTCGAGGTGATGGATAACAGCTATCGGTTGCTCGACTTGACCGTCTACGGGCGGCAGGAGACGTGGGAGGACTCGCCGACCGGCTGGCCACAACGCTTTAAAGGCAAGCAAAATATCCGCACCGAGGGACGTCCGACCGCTCAGTGGTCCCGCCTGAAGGCCGGGCATTCGGACGACTTGGCAACCGGCAGGCGCTGAACCGCGCCTATCAATACTTCGACCTCGTGCCCAAAGGCGGCGACGAGAGAGCTTCAAATTCCCGATGGACTGGTTGCGCCGGCGCGATCAGTACTGAAGCACTATCAGATCCACGCGCCGCTGAAAACCGAGCGTAGCATCATGACAGACGCAAACGTTATTCGCCGGCGATCTTTCTCGTCATCGTGGTGTATGGAACCTTGTGTTAGCGTCTACGTGATTGGCCGCGAACCTGTGATGAGGATGCCCACGAGTCTCCTGGCGCTTTGCCGCCAGTCAGGACCGGACGCCACGTGGGAGACACCGATAAGTGCGCGGAGCAGATCGAATGGCTCCAGATCTCTGCGTATGTCGCCGTTCTTAATTGCGCGCTCGACCAGCGCATCGATCGCTCCCTGGATCTGACCGCGTGAACCTTCATACAGCTTCGAAGGCCCTCCGACGAGCGAATTTAGAGCGGGAGCGATGATCTGCTTGGTGGCGATGTAGTCGACGAACAGTAACATCCATGCTCGCAAGGCCTCGATAGGAGGGAGGCTTGCGGAGAACTTCTTCTCGGCTGCGGCCAGTTTTTCCACCTCACTCCGATAGACCGCTTCGATCAGTGCGTCTCGCGTAGGAAAGTGTCGATACAGAGTTCCGGCTCCAACGCCTGCTTCTTTCGCGATGTCATCGAGGCTGGCGTTCGCGCCGGACCGTGTAAACACCTCCTTCGCCACCTCCAGAATGCGCTCGCGGTTCCGCAGCGCGTCGGTGCGCGGTTTGCGAGGAGCAGTTTTTCGATTCTTGGAGGGCATGCCAAAAGTTGCGACCCGAGAATAGTCTCCGGTTATCGTATCCACAGATTCGGAGACACTCTCCGTTTTTAGTCGGAATGCGGCGCCCTGTCAATAGCGGTTTCCGGTTCTTCCGGCTTGGAGAGGTGAGGAATATGAATCCACTCGTTCGTTACAAGCCATCAAAGAATTCCAATCCTGCTTGCGCCGACCTCATGACGCTGGCGGAGCGGGAGTTGTCAGCATTGTTTAACGCCATCAACCAGTTATTCGGGTCAGAACAAGCGGAACTCTCAGCAGAAGACTGGCTGCAGGAGTTGATCGAGATCGATGGTCTGCCCCTTTCAACCCGCGAATGGCGATTGCTCACTGTGAAAGTCTCGACTCGGCTTGCAAGTCGAGACTGAGCCACAAATTGCTCAGGAGGAACGGAATATGCGTGTTTTTGTTACCGGGGCTACAGGCTTCTTGGAATGGCAGTCGTCCCGAGAAGATAGCCGGGCAACACATCCACGAAGGCGGGGTTTGCAATCAGGTTGGCAATTTGGGAACCAATATAGGTGCGCACGTCCTCCGGGCCATAGTCGATAAAAACGAAAGGCAGGACGAAAAATGGGAATTTCTCGCGATCCTGTTACGGAAAACGAACTTGATGTGAAGAGCGGCTTGTGGGTACCGAGTCCGCCGAATAATCCGCAACCGGGGGCGCCCAATCTCGATTTACTTCAGGCCGGCAGCAATCGCTTTGGTCAGGGATCCACTGACATCGTCGTCATTCAACGCCCAGACGTATGCACCACCAAGTTTCTTCTTCTTGATGTAGGCCGTTTTCGCTGCCACCGCGGCAGAATCATCGTAGGTGTAAAAGATTCCGGTCGACGGATTGTAGAGGGAAGCTCCGACTCTGGCTGAATCGTACCAGGGGGTGTAACCGTACTTGTTGGTGAGGCTCTCGATGGTTGAGTAGGTTGAAAAACCCGGCGCCAATATCGTGTCACAACCGGGTGAAGCAGTGGCCTTGTCTGGATTCGGGCACGGTCCCGATCCATCGGCCAACAGTACTGGAGAAGGGCCGGTTACGCTCTGGTACAAGCCATGGTTCTCGTTGGGGACGCCCCTCCAGCCTACCGCATACAATGGCAAACCCATGGTGTACTTGGCCGCTGGCACGCCAGCCTGCAGATAGGCGCGGACGGTGGCATCGATGTAACGGGCGTCGGCATACACGGGGTCCGCGTTCGTGTCATAGAGTGAAGATGACTCGTTGGTCTGCTTGTCCCAGGTTCCCGCATAGTCATACCCGTCGATGGTGAGGAAATCCACCTGCGCAGCCGCGGCCTTAAGATCGATGTTCGCGTATTTCTTCGGGCTGGCTGGCGAATCGAACGTCAAGACATATTGCTTGCCGGTCGTTTTCGCCAAGTCGTTGAGTTGGGCGCGGAACTCCCGCAGCAGAGCGGTAAAGTTTTGCTTGTCCGCCGCGCCGGGAAACTCCCAATCGATGTTGAAGCCGTCGAACAAGCCGGGAGCACTAACCCCTGCGGCGATATTGCCCTTAATAAATAAGTTGACACACGAAGAGGCGAGCGCAGCACGGCCGGCCGCGGTGGCTGCGGCGGTCACAAAGCCTGTAACGTCGCCTGCTTGTCCCCCCAAAGAGATCAACACTTTCAGCTTGGGATGAAGCCCTTTCAGTTGTTGGATCGCGCCAAAGTTTCCGTAAAGCGGCGCGGTATAAGGCTGGCCGCTCACACTCGGAAGGCTCGAATTCTGGTAAGCGGCCACGGGATCGGCAACGGCGCACGCCGGCGGAGAAGTCGGGGTTACATTGCCGAAGGCGTAGATCAAATGGGTCAATTCATCGGCCACGCCGTTCTTCTGCAAATCTGCGACGTTGTAACCGGCGTAATTGATGCCCCATTCTTCGAAGTAGCCACCGAAAATCTTGCCCTGATCATGCTGGCGTGCTTCCGCCAGCGACTGACAGACACATGCCAGGAGCGCCAACCCACTCGTCAAAACGAGTTGGAGAAGGTGAGGTCGGAAATGTCTTGCCATGACAGAATTCTCCAGGATTCGTAGAGCGTTAGCCAGCCCGGGAACAGAACGACAGGGCTGAGATGACCTAGTCTCCCACATAATCCGAGGGCTCATTGCATGGTGTGCACTCGCCGAGTTCTATGCTCGCAATCTCGAGCCGGGCCAAAGAGTCGCCACGCAGAAGTTCCTCAGGATTACATAAGAACAAGGCGACTGACGAATGATCTTCCCGGTTCACGATCACCCTTCTGCTGCCTAATCGTCTATGCCAATCAGTTTAGTGTGGATTTCATAGGGAATGGCCATTTTTCTCTGGGAGAGAGCGGCAGGCGGTCCGGGAACGCCTGCCGCTCCTTGCAAATCACCGGCGTCGGTAAAAATATCCGACGAGTTTGCCAACCTGATGCGGGTGGGCGCTTTAAGAATTGCCTTTGGCATATCGGCCGTAGGCTGCGAATTTGTGACTCTTTCCCGAGGGCCCGCGCAAACATTAATTGGGAAAAGAGAGCCGACTTTCTATTGCTGATCGGAGGCGTCTCGTTTCGATTACCTCCGTGTGGCCGTCGATCCGCTCAGAAACCGCTAGATTTCCATTCCCGGGACTTTTCGAGCTGGACCGCAGGTCGGCACCATTTTTCTGCGGATCACCTACAGGCCTTCGTGTTGCGCTCAAAACGCTGCGATAGTGTCCCGTGTTAACAATTCCTGAATGGAAGCCAACGGATTACCCTCCCGTACCTCGATTTTGACTGCCGCGGCCCGCGCATTGGGGTCGCGCGAGCCCGATCCCAGGGTGCGGAATCCCGACTGGATCGCCGACCGGCTGATCGGCCCGACTGAGTTGGCCCTGATAGCCGACCATCGCATCAGCAAGGCTCTCGGCCGAGATTTTCAGGAAGCCATTCACGATCCCGATATCTTCGGCTTCGCTTGGCTGATGCTGGTGCGAACGCGCTTCATCGACGAATTGATGGAGCGCGCCGTTCGGGGCGGAGCGACCCAGTTGGTGATCCTGGGCGCCGGATTCGATACGCGGGCTCACCGCTTCGCCGAACTTTTGAAGGACGCCGCGGTCATCGAGATCGATTACGCGACCACCCAGGAGTACAAAAAGCGGCGCGTCGAAGCGGCCCTAGGCGGCGCGCCGCCAACGTCGTATATGCCCCGATCGATTTCATGCGTGAAAATCTCGGCGAGGTGCTGCGCCGTGCCGGATTCCAGCCCGGACGCAAGACCTATTACATTTGCGAAGGCGTCAGCATGTACGTCCCGGAAGAAGGGATGAAGGAAACCCTGCGCTCAATCGCTGCGGAATCGGCTCCGGGCAGTGTGATGCTGCTGGAGTATCTCAACCGGGCCGGGCTCGACTTGTTCAGAAAATATCCCGCGGGGATGATCAAGAATGCCTTCGATTGGGGAGAGCCGTTCGTGTTCGGCGTGCCCGATGGGCAGGACGGGGAGTTCTTCCGCGAAGCGGGTTTGGAACTGGGCGAGACGCTGAAGATCGGAAGCCCAGAATCGCTGAAACGATACGCCACGCGCGAGGATGGGAGCTACTACGGCGCACATCTGGAAAAAGTGTTTCAGCAGCGGCGCGAAGCCGCACTGAAGGCCATGGACGATGCAGGTCGCCAGCAAGCCGCCCAGGCCGCTACTACGTCGGGCTACTGACTGGGCCGAGTTGGGCGTTCCTGATCGCCGTTCCTAGAAAGTCATAAAGTCATATCGTTGCGCCGGGTCGGATGCAGTCGCCCTCGCTGATGGGTCCCTCTGCGCGCAACACAGCGGTCCGGAAATCGCGTTGACGGACCGATTGGCTCGTGGGCGAATAACGGGCAAACCTTCAGTTATTGCCTTTCGGGAAGAGCTGCCGTCGCGCGCTTGCCTCGGCCGGCTCTTCAACCGGCTCGCCAACAGCCTGGCCAAAGCGCGCACACTCACCCGACTGAGAATGGACAGAGATTAGCCTGATGCCGATATTCGGGAGGCATCGCTTGGGTAGCGCGCTATCCAAGAAAGTGATCTAATCCGGAGCGACCCAATGCCGGACGGTCCGAAAACCGGAGCAATGAAGAAATACAAATTCAAGGCCAAAATCGACGCGGGTGATGGCGGAGGGGCTTATGTGCTTTTTCCATACGATACCGAGAAGGAATTCGCCACCAAAGGGAAGGTGCCTGTAAAGGCGACCTTCAATGGTGTGCCGTATACCGGTTCACTGATCAAGTACGGCAATCCACTTCATATGATGGGAGTGCCTAAATCCATACGCGAGCAAATTGGGAAAGGCCCAGGCGATACGATTGAGGTCGTGGTTTGGAGAGATGAACAGGTAAGAGCGGTCGAAGTGCCCGCTCAATTTGAAAAGTTGATCAAGAAAGAAGGGCTGCTTCCAGTTTTCGAGAAACTAAGTTACACCCACCGCAAGGAGTACTGCCGGTGGATTAGCGACGCCAAGAAAGAAGAAACACGATTGAAGCGAGTGGGGAAAGCCATTGAAATGCTCAAGCAGGGAATAAGCACCCCTGGATAGAATAAGGTCACGCGAATTGCACAATGAGTGTTTGCGATTGGGCGTCCCCTGGTTAGCCGACCACGTTAGGCGGCCACTCGCATTGAAGCGCTTGACCTGGCACGCTTCTATTGCATCGGCTGTCCCGACGGCAGCACCCCTTTTCCCGTGCCCCATCGATGGATTTCAGGTTTTAGCAGACCAGCTTTGACGATTGGAT
>Ga0206999_10083_pt1 | contig 23869 bp, 22 predicted proteins | sample Alteio_BWMinCont_92_FD_153482 | JGI IMG/M metagenome (GOLD analysis project Ga0206999, IMG submission 153482) | Enriched cells from forest soil in Barre Woods Harvard Forest LTER site, Petersham, Massachusetts, United States -... | ecosystem: Environmental > Terrestrial > Soil > Temperate forest >...
TTGCAGTTTCCACTTCCCGTGGGCTTTGTGTACGGCGCCGATGGCGGTTGGGAACTGGATCCGGACGCCCAGGTGCGGGAGCGGCTGCAGTATGTGTTTGCCTCCTTCCGTCGTCACCTTGTTGTGCGCCGCGTAGTGCGGGCCTGAAACTGGACGGACTGAATCTGCCAGTGCGCGTAGTCAGTCGGGAGGGGTACGGTTCTCTGGTGTGGAAGGCGCCCAGTATGAGTGCCGTGGTCCGTATCCTTCACAATCCGGCCTATGCCGGAGCGTACGTGTTCGGCAAATGGGACTACGGCGGCGATCGCCGTTCGGCCAAGACGGGTAAGGTCCTCCCTCACCCCCGTCCCATGGCACAATGGCCAGTGAAGATCGACGCCCATCATGCCGCCTATCTGAGTTGGGAGGAGTACGTGAAGAACAACGAACAGATGCGCCAGAACTGGCATGACGGCGACGAGACCCTGGGTGTGGCGCGGGAAGGAGAGGCTCTTCTGCAGGGCATGGTCTACTGCGGGATCTGCGGGCGAAAGATGGGCGTTCATCATCATTCAGGGGGTGAAAAGCGATCTTCGACCTACACGTGTCAGTCCGGCTACGAAGATGGAGACAGGCTCTGCCAGTGTATGACTTCACGGCCGGTGGATGCGGCGGTTGCGGAAGCCTTTGTGGATTCGGTCTCCCCATTAAGCCTAGCCATCGGTCTGCGCGTGGTTGATCAGTTGGAGAACGATCTGGCGGTTCAACAACGGCAGCGCGACCTGCAACTGGAGCGAGCCCGTTATGAGGCGCGGCTTGCGCAACGGCAGTACGATGCCGTGGACCCGGACAACCGCTTGGTGGCGTCGGAGTTGGAGCGGCGATGGAATGAGAAGTTGGAGACCCTGGCCCGTCTGGAGCAGGCCTATCAGCGAGCCGAAGAACAATCCGCCTGGAAGATTACGGCCGAGGAACGCGAGTCGATCGAGAAGTTATCCCGCAATCTGCCTGCTCTCTGGAAGGCGCAGACAACGACCAATCAGGATCGAAAGCAACTGCTGCGCATGGCTATTGAATCGGTACAACTGGACGGCGTCAGCCAGCCGGGCATGATCGAAATCCAGATTCGCTGGCGTTCGGGAACGGTCACGCGCTCCTCGGTCAAGCGCCCGGCGCCCGGCGAAGGATCTCTGAAGACTCCTCCGAATGCCGTCACACGCATTCATGAGTTGGCAGGCCATTACAGCTATGCGGATATCGCCCGGCAGCTGAATTCTGCGGGCTACCGTACCGCTTTCGGACGCCACTTCAATACCCAGCATGTAGGCTATATCTGCCGACGGGACGGGTTGACCAAGCACAAATAAACGCGTGCGCGAGAAGGCGACAAGCCCTGCGTTTCACCCCAATGCCGAAAACGTTGAACAAGAGGTGCAATATGAATCAGGTCTTTTCAAGCCGAGAATCAATCGATCGTTAAAAGCTGCCGGATGGTAGATCCCATCGCTGTCTCCGATCAGAGTATCCGTCATGCCGCACAGATCCAGCAGACGATACCAATCGGCGTTGTTGCGCGCCAGGCGCGAGACCTCCAGACCCAGCACGATGCCCACATGTCCCAGAGCTACTTCCGCCGTCATGCGGGCGAAACCGGAGCGCTTCGCCGTTCCGGAGCCCGATAAGCCCAGGTCTTCATCGACCACGGTCACCTGTTCTCTGGTCCATCCCAACTCGCAGGCCTTTTCCACTAATGCGTACTGTCGCGCCGTTGACTCTCGATTGTTTTCCACCTGCTGAGGACTGGACTGACGGATGTAGACGAAGGCCGCGCGGCGCGTATGAGTGAGTTTTACCTTGGCTTCAGTCATCCTCGTCCTCCTCGTGGTTGTCCATGGTGGCTTTGGCGATCAGCCGGGCGAGGATGTCGATGGCCTGGAGCTGTTGATCGGCTTCCAGCGCTTCCCAAGGGCCGCTTTCGTCGAGAAGCAGATCGAAGAGACTCGGTTGGTCTTGCTGCACGTTGACTCTCCTCTTCATCCGCCTTGCTTGTTAGCGCTGCAAGTCGGTTGAGCAGAGCGTCAGCGATGTCCCGTGCATGCAGCAAGTCCTCGATGGAACCCAGTACGGAAACAGCTTGTCGGGGCTGACTTAATGATGCATAATCGGTCCATTCCGCCGGGATCATGGACTTACTGCCGTCAGGCAGGATCAGGATGAGGTAAACGCGGCCATTGCGATGGATCTTGCTGAGAACCTCGAGTGAACGCGCTTCAAATGGATGGTGACTACGGATAATCGTGACCCGCTCGGGAAGGTGCTGATGATGGGTAGTGTGTCGTAGCTTCTTTTGGGTCGGTGGATTATGAGAAGCTCCTGACCCTTGTAGCCCAACGGATAGCTGATGGCGGTGTGCTGCGCCTCATTGAGGCAATGCTCAAGGCGGGAAGCTATGGGAGAGGGCGGCTCTTTCCAACCGAGCGCGGGACCCCTCAAGGCGGGGTAGCTTCACCCTTACTCAGCAACATCCTCCTGACGCCGTTTGATCGGGAGATGCGGCATAAGGGATATCAGTTGACGAGGTACGCGGACGATTGGGTAGTCACCTGCAAGTCCGCTGCAGAAGCGCGAGCCGCTATAGACGCTGCTGGCCGCATCCTGAAGCAACTGGACGTCGAGCTGCATCCGCAAAAGACGCGGATCGTTCATGTCCGGTACGGTTTCGAGTTCCTCGGCTATAAGATCAAGCGCGGGAAGGGGCTTTATCTTCCTGCGAACAAGATCCGCAGCCGGGCACGCTCGGGCGGGCTGTATGCCTATCCGCGCGAGAAATCGATCCGGCGCTTCAAAGATCAAGTGCGGCAGCGTACGAAGCGTCGGGTGCCTCTGGCGACCGAACAGTTGATCGAAGGGTTGAACCCGCTCTTGCGAGGTTGGGGCGAGTACTACAAACGTGCTCACGTTCGGAAGCTCTTCAACCAACTTGACCGATGGATCGTGCGACGCATCTGGTCGCATCGGTTCAAGCGCTGGCGTAACTGTGCTTGGAAACAACTACCAACTGCTACTCCAGTGGGAAAATCGAGCTCGGCTGAAAGGGCGTCGGCTCCAGCGCCTGAGAAGCCGCGCACGCCGGTACCTACAATTATCTACACCGGCAATGAAACCCGCCTCAAAACACCAACATACCGCATTGTGGTACTCAGTGAACCGTCTGTGCTTCCGGGAATGCCTGATAGTACTTCCCATTTGACCCCGTGACCTTGCCCTCCTTCACGATGCGATTCTTGCAGATTCCCAAAGCCCGGCTGATGCCGGATCTTCGGATCTTCTCTGGCTGAAGCGCTGAAATAGCACTGCAAAAGGCCATCGAGCAATGACCTTGAGACCACGAAGCGATACGCGCATATGACCACGGAGTACGTCCTGGCCGTGCATAAGCGCCTGACCGTTTTGGCGAGTAGCTGCTAGTGGATGTCCCGGAAATACATGAACAAAGTCTGGTGAGTTTCTGAAAGATCGAATCGGCCGTGGCAGTCCAGACAAATGGGCGGGATTGGCGATTGTAGTGCTGAACGAATTCCTCGATCCGCCGGATCAGTTCACGAACACTGCGAAAGCTACCCCGACGGATGGCCTGCTGGGTAATAAGGCCGAACCAGCGTTCGACCTGGTTGAGCCAGGAGGAATATGTCGGTGTGTAGTGAACCTGGAAGCGAGGCCGTTGGGCCAGCCAGGCGCGTACTTTGCCATGCTTGTGGGTGGCGTAGTTGTCCACAACTAGATGCACATCCAGATGGGCGGGAACGGCACTGTCGATGCGCTTCAGAAAGGCCAGAAATTCCTGGTGTCGGTGCCGGGGCTTGCATTCGGTGAACACCGTTCCGGTAGCGATGTCAAGAGCAGCGAATAACGTGGTCGTGCCATGGCGGACATAATCATGAGTGACACCCTCTACATAGCCCAGACCCATCGGCAGCACAGGCTGAGTGCGGCTCAGGGCTTGGATCTGCGACTTTTCATCGACGGCGAGCACAATGGCGTGATCTGGAGGGTTGAGGTACAGTCCCACGATGTCGCGTACTTTCTCGACAAAAAACGGATCGTTGGAAAGCTTGAATGTCTTGCTGCGATGAGGCTGCAAAGCAAAAGTTTGAAACACCCGGTGGACGGTGGATTTCGACAGGCGGTTGGCTTCCGCCGCTTGCCGAACGCTCCAGTGTGTCGCGCCCGGCGGTTTGGTTTTGATGGTCCGCCGCAGCAGAGTGGCCACCTTCTCGTCGGAGATGGTGCGCGGACGGCCCGGACGGAGTTCATCGTAGAGCCCCTGAATGCGATGTTCGATAAATCGCTGCCGCCATTTACCCACCGTCGCTTTCGACCAATCCAGGCGCTCGGCGATCTCCGAATTGGAAACCCCATCACCAGACCACAACACCAGTTTGGCTCGCGAGACCAACGCATGAGGAAGGCTGCGCGAAGCCGCAAATCCGCTCAATTCCTCGCGCTCTTCCACACTCAGTTCCAGAGTAGGTTTGGGACGCCCCAGCAACATATCCAAGAATATGCCGCGCATGACCTTATTGCAAGTTATTTATGGGACACAACACTAGAAAACCTTCTACTAAGTCGCGGGGCGAGCGATAGACTTAAAAGCGGTTCAAGCTGCGCCATAGGTAATAGGCCCAGCCTTAGAACGGAGGAAGACATGGACGCAAAATCACCCAAAGCTCAGCGCGGTTTGAGCACACTCCGGCTTTGCCTGATCAGCATTGTAATCACAAGCATCTTTGGAATGAGTCCATTTCTCTTGATCATCAAAGGCCAAACGCAACCGGAACGAAGCTCTACGCGTGCTGTTCAACCCACTCCAATGTCGGGAGTTGTTACAACTACAACCTCAACCCAAATCTCCTTCCAGGTTGCACTGTTCAGAGAAAGTTTAGAATCGGTCCGAAGCAGGGGATCCGAGTCTGTCGCTCCGACGCAGACGACCACCTTTCACCTTACCGGCATGGAACTGGGAGACCCGCAGAACGCGTCAATGCAGGGTACAGTTACTCCATCGCTCACCACATCCATATCCGCATCTCCGAATACCACTGTGCCAGGTCAATCAGCTACTCTAACGTGGACCCCTATCGGCACGGAGAGGGTTGCAATCGATGTGGTTGGTTCTGTTGCCAATAGCGAGTCGATGGACCGTAAGTCCCCCTGTCACGATGATCTATCACCTTACCGGCACGAGACGCCGCCAGAGCGCCTGTGTGTCACTCCGCTGGCACACTGGTTGCGCAATGGCTTGGCGGGCAAGAAACTCGTCGTGTGGGGAAACAGCACCGTATCAAATGCGGTCTCCTTCTTCTACGAACTTGCTACCTACTGCAATCCAGGTCAACCCCTCGACGGGTTGACGTGTAGCCCAGTTACCAAAGACGTGACCGGAATACCACGGATCCTCGGAAATATCTACAACTACGGGAATAACGGGGCGACATTAGAGGAACTTCTAAATGGTTCCAGTCCTTATCCCTATCCAATCGAAGCTGTCTGTACGGCTAAACCTGATCTGCTGATCATGCGGGGCCCCTTGATTAATGACGTGCGACTCGGGAATTGCGATCGTGGCTGTGCAACGGTGCGCCTTCAGCGGGCGTTAGAGCGGCTCGAACAATGCACTCCCGATTCCTCTATTTTGTTGACGACCGAAAATTCATTACTTACTACGGATCCCGGGAATTACCAATGGGTTCAGCCTGAAACCCCCGAGGCGGCACAGGCCTACACCGACATAATGCACGATGCCGTGATGGCAATGTCCGGGAGATATCCGAATGTTCTGGTATATGACGTCATGGCCAAGGAATATGGCACCATCTGTCCGGCTACATCCCCGCTAATGTTGAACCAACTCCATCCAAATTCAGCAGGCCAGCGCGCCGAAGCCGATCTGGTGGTACAAATCATCGGAGTAAAGCCACATAGCAGGCCATCAAACCTGCCTTTTGCCTTGGCGGCCTCCTGGGCACCCCATTTTGCAGTAGAGCCGATGAATGGGTTACCCCCAAATTCTCCCACGATGCGCATTGGTTACTAATAACCGGTGCTGGGCCGGATTCTTCGTAACCGTGTGGTGATCCCCTCTTGAGCGGACGGTTTCGCGTGGGAGTGACGCTTCTGCGAAGTGTCCACCTATTTTGTAGCTGTTGAAAAACGCGTGGGCTCCTGACGGCAATGGGCTGGATTCTAATGGAGTAGAAGCGCTGATCTTGTTGCAGTAGCCAGCCTCACCAGCACCTGCCGCCGACACGACCCGCAACTCTATCTCACCCAATTGCTGACAAACTACCCACGACCCTGCGCAGCGATCTCCCTCACTGGCTACCAGACAAATGGAAGCAGCGCCAACAACCCAGCATGGCAATCCCGAAACAATAACCCTCGAACCTGCACTTCACATACCGCTCAGTGCGCCGGGAAAACCGGCAGGAAGTAGTGAATGAAAGAGTCATACAATAAAGGCCTAGCCAGCCACATTGGCCCCGAGTCATGCGACGGCGGTCGTAAGATCGACGGCGAAGCGTTGACAGCGGCACATGCGGGCCAGGTATCGAGCTGCGAAATATCATCCGGGACGCCGACGCCGTTGAGCGAAGCGGAAGGCAACATCGCCGGTGGCGCTATAGGCAAGCCATCGACGAGTCCCGCGCAGTCGCAGACCCTGAGCACACATGGAAACTTCCTGCACGGGACCGGGAGATCCCGAGAGTGTCCGCCGATGAAGATGGAGCGGCGGACCGGTCGGAGAAGGCAACTTGCCGTCCGTCCGACATGCACGCTTTCGGGAAGTCGGATGATTGTGTAGTGTGCGCTGAGCAGCGCATTGTTCAGGAGGTTTGAAGTCCCTCTGACACTCAGATGAGGGGTGTCATATCCAAAAGTGCTTATTCCGTTGATGTGGGCACTGGATTCCGGTGATGTGGGCAGGGCGTCGGAGCGAAGCGACGCTGGTTGATTTTTACAGTAGTGGGGGTGCCCACATGAGGTCAAGAAGAGTGTAAGTAGATATCGATTAGCGTCATTTCGTTTTTTGCCTTGTCGTCATTTCATTTCCCTTGTTTTTCTGAGGCACGTTGGTGGGATTCCGTTTCATGTGGGCAGTGATTCCGTTTTATGTGGGCAGTCATTCCGCTGATGTGGGCAGGTGCTCCGGCGCCGTGGGGCAGCCGACGACTGCCCCACAGGTTGCGGCATCATGGCGTAGCAGTTTGCGCCAGTAACCACTGTTTCTCCATCCGTGTGACCTTGGCGCGAAGCGGTTCCCAGTAGCTTTCTGGTATCGGTGAGGCACGCACTTCGTCGACGATGTCGGCGAAGTATTGCAGGCTGGTGATCGGCGACCGGCTCGAGTGCGAGAAATGGCGCGCCATTTGCACGATGCTGATATCGCCGAGCTATTCCGCCAGGAAGGATACATCAGCACAACCGGCAAACCATACTCGACGGCAATAATCCGTTGGATTGTCGGATTCGCTTCCGCCATCGAATCCCACCCGCTGTGCTTCGCAGGCCCGACGAGGGGAGTGTCCGCGATTTTGTGTAAACGCCGTTCCCCTGGTTAGTGCCTCGGTGGTCGGGGCGAGTTCGTTTTTGCTTGTTACCCTTATGCCCCGGATAGTTGGAATTATTTGGCTTGCGGGGGCCGCCGTCAAGGCCGAGCGCAACGAGTTCATCTTGAGCCTTGACGGCGGTCCTCGCAAGCCTTATCGATTTCGATCCGGGGGCAAAGGGTAACAAGGATTACGCTCTGGTCACGATCTGTATCCGATCTTCCCAAAGCAGCGTGAACTGGTTCAAGGCCGCCTTCCAATGCAACGGGCTTTCCCATTTCGCGATCACATTTCGGAGCGCCAGATACATGACCTTGAGCGCTGCTTCCTCGCTGGGGAAGGCGACCCGCGTCTTCAGCGCTTTGCGTAGGGACATATTCAGTGATTCCACCGCATTGGTCGTATAGATGATCTTGCGGATCTCGGCCGGAAATGCAAAGAAAGGAATGACTCTCTCCCAGTTCCTTTGCCAAAGCGCTGCGATGGTGGGGTATTTTGGATTCCAGCGCTCGGCAAAGGCGGCCATCTCCCGCCGGGCTTGTTCTTCGGTGGCGGCACGGTAAACAGACTTCAGATCCTGCGCCACCGGCTTGCGTTCTTTCCAGCCGACGTAGTTGAGACTGGCCCGCACCAGGTGCACGATGCACAACTGCACCTGCGCCTGGGGAAACACCGACTCGATAGCCTGAGGGAAGCCTTTCAGCCCGTCAACACAGGCGATGAAGATATCCTTCACTCCGCGATTGCGCAGCTCGGTCAGCACCTGCAGCCAGAACTTGGCGCCCTCGTTGGCCGAGGTCCAAAGCCCCAGCACGTCCTTGCGTCCGTCCAGATCGATACCGATGGCCACGTGGACCGCACGGTTTTCCACCCGGCCCTCGTGCCGCATCTTCACCATCAAGGCATCAAGAAAGAGAATTGGATACAGAGGCTCAAGTGGTCGCGTCTGCCAGGCCTTCACCTCTTCGATCACCGCATCGGTAACCTCCGAGATCAGAGACGGAGACACTTCCACACCATAGATCTCCTGCAAATGACCCTGGATCTCCCGTGTGGTCATCCCCCGGGCATACATCGACAGGATCTTGTCATCGAATCCGCTGAAACGACGCTGGTGACGGGGTACGATCTTCGGCTCATAGGTGCCGTTCCGGTCCCGAGGAACCTCGATCACCGCCTCCCCGAAATCTCCCTTCAGCGTCTTCGTGCTGGTTCCATTGCGCGAGTTGCCACTGCCCTTGCCCCCGGAATCGTGCTTCTCATACCCCAGATGGTGGGTCAGCTCGGCGTGCATCGCACGCTCCACCAACGCCTTCGTCAGTTGTTTCAATAGACCCTGCTCGCCGATCAGATCCTCCGGACCCTTGTAGTCGGCAAGCAATTTATCGATTAGCTCTTTGTCGATTCCCATCGGTTCCTCCAGTATCGAGGAACAAACGCTTTACACAAAATTCAAAACACCCTCCCGACGAGTTGACCGTGGCTCAGACGGCAAAACGTTTTGGCGTCAGTCCAGGCGTAGTGTACTACTGGATCGAACGCGGTCATCTTCAGGCACGCAAGGTGAACGCCGGCTCTCCATACTGGATCACCATTAACGAATCGGAAGAACAAAAGCTCCAGAGTTGGGTCCGAAACTCAGACAGAATTCGTACCGCATCCCCAAAGCTCACTGGAGAAGGTGCATTATGAGAACACCGTGCCGACGATCTATGATCGGGTATGCCAGCAAGGGCTGCTCAATCACCAAAAACGCCTGCGCTCGGCGCTGGGCTACTTGCCTCTGGCCCGGTTCGAGGCGCAACTGACAGCGAGAAATATGGAGGCGCCTCCGCCGCAGTTTGTCGCACGAGTTTTCCGAGGCATCTTCGATCTATCTATCCGATGTGGAAAGAACAAACCGGGAGCAGGTTTGGTGCCACTCCCGGCTCTCATCGGCACGGATGAGTCGCAACCGGCTATTCCTCGGCGGGGCGGTCTCCACCTCTCCACCGGAGCCCGTTTCTGCTTCACCGGCTGCGCTCAGAATCCGTTACGGTGATCCTGCCGGTCGACCAATTTGCAGCGAACGACGAACAGTGTCTTATTCAGTTGTCTCAGCCGAGGTCTCCGGCACCGACATCGAAATCATGCGTGAAGGTCCCGCGCACCACAAGCAGAAACTTGGCTTCAGTGTCAGAACAGTGTCGAGTTTTTCAACAGCTACAAAATAAGTGGACACTTCGCAGAAGCGTCACTCCCACGCGAAACCGTCCGCTCAAGAGGGGATCACTACACGGTTACGCAGGGCGTGCAGGCGGGTGATGTTATAAGCCAGTGTGGCGGCCAGGCGCCTCAGTTCGAGCTTTCGCTGGTGAGAAAGAGTCTGCTGCTTAGCTGACCACGAGACGCTCCTGCTCCGTGGAAGACGTCGGCACCGATTCCATCTCGATAAAGTCTGCGGTCGCCAGCCGAGAGCGCAACACCTTACACAAAACCCGCCGTTAATCGGAGCTATAAGACGGCGCAAAATTCATTTGAACTTCGACATTTAATCGATGGGACATGTCTTGTGGTACGGTAAAAATATGCGATTGTTACACGTGATCAGATCGTTAAACCCAGTGTTTGGGGGCCCCACAGATTCGGTGCGAATGTTTGTTGCCGCCCATCAAAGAATCGGCAACGGCGTTGAAGTCGCCACGCTCGACGATCCCGCAGCTGATTTCAGCCAACTTCCCGGGAGCCAGGTCCATGCGTTTGGACCCACCAAGCCGAAATACCATTACGAGCCGAAACTCGAAAGCTGGCTCAGGGAAAATTGCCAACGCTTCGATGGTGTCATCGTCAACGGCATCTGGCAATACCACACGCTAGCGGCACGTCGCGCCGTTGCCGGACGGCGGCCGTATGTTGTATTCGCCCACGGTATGCTTGATCCATACTTTATGCGGCGATTTCCGCTGAAGCATTTGAAGAAACTGCTTTACTGGGTCTTCTGGGAAGGCAAAAACCTCGAGCTTGCGGAAGCCGTATGTTTCACCAGCCAGGAAGAGATGCAGGTGGCTGCGAAAGGATTTCCTTTTCACCATCGCCTCAAGAGAGTAGTGGTGCCTTACGGCACGATCGGCCCGAACGGCGATCCTGAAACCCTGAAGCAAGCGTTTCGAGCGATTTGCCCTGGGCTGGATGGGCGGCGTTACCTGTTGTTCCTGGGCCGGCTCAACCCCAAGAAGGGATGTGATCTGCTCCTGGATGCATACGCAAAGACACTGCCTGACGATTTAGACCTAGTAATCGCGGGCCCCGACGAGGTTGGCTGGGAACCGGAACTGCGTGCTCAAGCTGAGCATCTGGGGATCGAAGATAGGGTGCACTGGACAAGAACGGTCCGGGGCGATGCAAAGTGGGGCGCATTTTACGGCGCGGAGGCGTTTATTCTGCCCTCGCATCAGGAGAACTTTGGAATCGCGGTCGCCGACGCCCTGGCTTGTGGGACAATTCCGCTGATTTCCAACAAGGTCAATATCGCGCGCGATGTCGAAGCCGACGCTGCAGCCATCGTTGAGACCGACACCTGTGAGGGCACGACCCGTTTGATTGAGCGATTTCTCGCTCTGTCGACTGCAGAGCGAGACACGATGCGGCGAAAAGCCAGATTGTGCTATGAACATCGATATGCCTTGAAGAACGCGGCTCAGGAAGTGTACAAAGCACTCGGTTTGCCTAGCGATAGTTAGTATCGCAGAGAATTCCTCTTGCCTTGTCTCAGATTGATTTGCAATGTGGTAGCCGAATATGGGCAATTGTTTGCCCGTTGGCTATGGCGCCGAACGAAGCACGAAGGATTTGCACTTTGGCGGACGTAAACCGTGAGTGCGTTACAGCGCGTACATTAACCCTGACGTGATCGACGCGCATCATGGAAGGAATGACAAGGTGGATGCTCGTATCCCGCAAGATGCAATCGAACACGATTTCGGCAAGGGCCTGATCGTCGACTTGCCCAAGTTTTTCTTTTAAAGCCGGATCGAAGCCCGACGTTGCGGCTAACTGCTGCAGGATGGACCGGCAAGCTTGCACCCGTGCGATGCCCCCGAACGGATGATTGGCCACGAGCAGCGTTCCTGCGGCATTTTTCCCGGCCAGCCTGAACGCGGCGCCGGGTGCGCGAGATCGTCGAATGATCCGGCGTTGACTCCGGCATGGAGATGCGCACAAACTGCCGCAGCGCCAGGGAGTCGGCCAGCCGCCAAGCAATGCCCCGCTCACTGTCGATCCCCTCGAAATATCCGATCAGCAGCGCACGAAAGTAGATTCCCGGCACCAGGCTCGGCCGGCCCATCCTGGCTGCATAAAACTTCCGGCAAAGCCCTTCCACGAACAGGTCAAACTTCTCGCCGTCCAGAAGCTCGTTCAGCCGTTGATAGAAAGGATGCCCCGGCGACCGCGCCAACTCCGCGTTCGCGATCCAAATGTCTTCTTGCTTATCTTGGCCCGTGCCGCGTGCCCATCCCCATACCTGAACACTACCGATTCACCAAAACCAACACCATGCCTTCTCGCGCTTGGGCATCAAGACTTACACCACGGGCGGCTAGTCTACTGTCCCATAAATACGTGAACTAATCAACAGCGGATCGCATCTACCATGTAGGAGGTGGAGATGCGAACCGGACGACCGAAACGACCCTTGATTTTGAGTGAGGAGGAGCGGGATCGGCTTCAGTCGCTCGCCCACCGGGCACGGAGTCAATCCATGCAGGCAAGGCGGGCTGGCCTGTGCCGAGGGACTCGACAATCAGGCGGTAGCCAAGAAGTTGCGTTGCTCCAAAGCTATGGTGTGCAAGTGGCGTTCCCGCTTTTTGCAAGCGCGTCTGGAAGGTCTCTACGACGAACCGCGACCGGGAGCCCCGCGCAAGATCAGCGATGATCAGGTCGAGCGGGTGGTCATTCAGACTTTGGAAAGCACGCAGCGAGGGGAAACTCACTGGTCTACACGCGGCTTGGCAAAAGCGACCGGATTGAGTCGGATGACGGTAAGTCGAATCTGGCATGCATTCGGCTTGCAGCCCCATCGGAGTGAAACGTTCAAACTTTCGCCCGACCCGCAGTTGATTGAAAAGGTACGAGACATCGTGGGCCTGTACATGAACCCGCCCGATCATGCCATGGTTTTGTGCATCGATGAGAAGAGTCAGATTCAGGCTCTGGACCGCACTCAACCGCTGCTACCCATGCGACCCGGCCAACTGGGGCGGGGCACGCACGATTACAAGCGTAACGGCACTGGATGTACATCTCATCATGGACAACTATGGAACGCACAAGACCGCCATGATCCGGAAATGGATCGCCAAGCGGCCTCGTTTCACCTGCACTTTACACCCACCTACGGATCATGGATCAATCTGGTGGAACGCTGGTTCGCCGAACTCACCAACAAACGCATTCGCCGTGGAGTCTTTCGCTCGGTCAAGGAACTGGAACTCGCCATCCGTGACTACATCGACGTGCACAACGAAGATCCCAAGCCCTTTGCATGGACAAGAACCGCAGACCAAATACTGGACAGCATCGCACGCTATGCCCAGCCAACCGTTGTCGGTCAGCGCCATTAATTTATTTCACGAACCAGTGGGACAGGAGACTAGCGCACCCGAGTCAGACGAAACGACTATCGTTGAGAGGTCATCCAGCCTGGCCACTCTGACAAGCTGAACGATACCACTGCTCAATCACGACCCGGGGGGTGACCTGCGCGATGCCGATTTTACAAAGGTATTCACCCCCACGATGATCCGCCTTCAGAGCCGCCTGACCGGGTATGATTTAAGAATGTTTTCCGGTCTTCATCAACTGGTGCGAAAAACTCCGTGGCTTGGCAGAACTATCCTCAAGGCAATTCCTGATGTCAAATGGAATATCAATGTTGAGCCAATTGGAAGGATGGCCATCCGTTTGCGACAACACCGCCTGTTCTGGCTTAGACCTCATTTACAAGACGACAGGTACATGTTTGGCGCACTACAAAGACTTGTTCACAAGGGAGATGTGGTCTACGACCTGGGTGCAAATATCGGTCTTTACAGCCGTTTTTTTGTCCAATGCTGCGGCGCTGCGCAGGTTTACGCTTTTGAGCCGATGGCAAATAATCGTCAATTACTTGCAGAAAACATCGCGATCGGTGGTTGTTCATCTCAGGCAACTGTTCTCCCATATGCAGTGGGAAACGTAGACGGCACGCTGGAGTTTCAGGTGGACGACCTGACCTCTAATTCCGGCACTCTCGATGTAGTTACTGGAGGCCGCGCCTCCCAATCCCGTGCCCAATATGGACTTCCGCCTCGCACCGTATTTGTTCACGGGGTCCGACTCGATACCTTGGTGCAAACTGGCCAAATTCCGGTGCCAAACGTCATTAAACTCGATATAGAAGGTGCAGAAGCCCTGGCCCTTGAGGGCGCTCAAGAACTCTTGTCGCGGCAAATATCTCGGATTGCTCTTGAACTGCATGGAAGTGACGCAACAAAAAACGTTTTAAAACTCCTTTGGCAGCACGGGTATCATTGCTTTGGCCGTCTGCTTAAGGATGGTGTGAGAAAGCACACAAGGGTCGTTGAAGAAGACCTTCATGTCATTACTGGTAGATATTCTCTGTACCAACTGTTTGCATCGCCTGATCCGGGCGAGTTAATTGCTCCAATTCAAGAATACCCTCAAGGGACTCAGGTATAGCACCCGCTTCCCGCGCTTAGTCATGTTCCCGGTTTGGGCGTTCTCTTCCCGGAGATGGCGCAGTTCGTGCAGTTCACGCGCATCCAGACCCGCGGACTTGCTGTTTCCACAGGTTAAAGGTTGGTTTAGACGTTGCGGCAGATCTCCCCCGCTTGGGTTGCTGCATTATACGTCATGGCACCAATGATCCGCACCTCCGAGTGCTGCTTCCTGGGGTTGTCAACCTCCTCATTTCGTGTCTCTGAAGACCTCAACTGCCAACATACCTCTGAATCCGACTGGTACAACCTCCGTTTGTTTGCGCTCAGACGCCGGCAAAACGGTGCTGCGGATCCTCAAGTCTGGCACGAGAATCCTATCCACGAAGCGGAACACTTCGAATGTTGATTATCAGTGCCACTGCTAGCTGAATAATCGGGGCGGTTGAACGAGAATCAGCCCTCGAGTAAGCCATTCACAGCTTCAAGAAAGGATGAGAACCGCAGGTCGGCCAGATCCTTGGCGGCGTCCGCGCCGGGCTTCTGCCGGGAAGAATCGCATTGCAGGAAGATTGTTAACATGCCTAGGCGTCTACCAAACTCGATATCCGACAGGGAATCGCCGAGCATCGCGCAGGTTCTGGCTTCGACATCGGGAAACTCCGCCACGGCCTGTTCGAACAATCCAGGCAGCGGCTTGCGGCAATTGCATTGACCTTTGTCATGTGGACAAAAATAAAACCCGTCCACTCGAGCTTCATGAGATTTCAGGAGATTCTGGAGCTCATCGTGGATTGCTCGCACTGTTTCAGAGGTATAGAGTCCCAGAGCAATGCCACGCTGGTTAGAAACAACGAACACTCGAATACCAGCCTGATTCAGCTTGCGAATCCCGTCGATTACTCCGGGCAGAAGACGGAAGTCACTCCAGGAGGTGACGTACTGGCCCTCGGGCATTTTTTCGTTGAGAACGCCGTCCCGGTCCAGAAATACTGTGTACCGGATAAGGCGGGAATCAGTCACCACTCCGCTATGATAGCAAAAGTGCTCGGCAGATGGTCGCACCGTACCCCGGTCGCAGTTCAACCCCGGTCGAACGAGAGCCGTTATGTCTGGCAGCTGCACTACAGCTACGAGTTCGGAGCGCGATATATTAAATGTGTGAAACGATCAGTCGGTTTCACCGGATCGAGCGCGCATTCGTAACTGTAGACGTTCGCCGATTTAGCCCGGGACTCAACATGAATTCACCACCAAGGATAAAGAAAGTCCTCGTCTGCCGAATTGGCAGCTTAGGTGACACAATAGTCGCCTTACCCTGCTTTCACCTCATCGAACGAAGCTTTCCAGACGCTGAGCGAATATTGCTGACGAACTTCCCTGTCCATCTAAAGGCCCCTCCCGCAGCCTCCGTGCTTGATGGCTCGAACCTGATTCACGGTTACATGCGATATACCGCTGGCACGCGGAACCCGGGAGAAATCCTGCGGCTGGCGATGAAAATCCGCCGGTTCAGGCCGGACGTCCTGGTGTACCTCATGCCCGCCCGGGAGCAATCGGCCGTACAGCGCGACAAACGATTCTTTCAATGGGCCGCAGGGGTCAAACACATCGTTGGCATTTCGAAGGCAGATCAGACAGCTCGCAGGAAGGATCCCGCCAGTGGCCTCTATGAAAGCGAGGCAGTGCGGCTGGCCCGAAGCCTAGCTGAACTCGGTGATGCCGCTATCGGGGACCCGGTCAACTGGGATTTGCGTCTCGCAGAATCGGAGAAAGAATCTGCACGCAGGGCACTCGGAGATTTGGCGGGGCGGGCTCTCATCGCGTGCGGCCCCGGCACAAAGATGCAGGCCAAGGATTGGGGCCAGGAAAATTGGCGGGCCCTGCTAGCTAGACTCAGCGAGACTTATCCCACGTATGGTCTCGCTCTCATCGGCGCGAAGGAAGATCGTGAAGCCAGCGATTATTCTTCGCAGGATTGGCACGGACCGAAGGTTAATTTCTGTGGTCGCCTCAGTCCCCGCGAAACTGCAGCAGTATTGGAATACGCTTCAGTATTCCTGGGACCAGATTCTGGCCCTATGCACCTGGCGTCGTCCGTGGGCGTACGGACGGTGATCGCATTCTCCGCCCGAGGATTGCCGGGCGTCTGGTATCCAACTGTCGGCAACCATGAAATTCTTTATCGAGAAGTAAGTTGTTCGGGCTGCAATCTCGAAACTTGCATTGTCGAAGGGCGACGTTGTTTAAGTGCTATCACCGTCGATGAGATGGCATTTGCGGTCGATTCGGCTCTGTCCAAGAAATACGGTAATCCCGGCAAAGCTGCGCCTTGCTGATGCCTCCGGTTCGAACGGCTGACACGGTTGTCAACCGCGCTTTGCGGGCTCCGATACGCGATGGGTGCTCATGCGTGCAATCATATTGCTGGTGCTGTGGCCAGGAAGGAAGGGCACGATCTCCACCTTGCCTCCCCAACTCATAACATCTTCGGCGCCCACCACAGTGGCGGCGTTATAATCACCTCCCTTCACCAGAACATCGGGCCGAATACGGCGAATCAAGCTGAGTGGGGTCTGTTCGTCGAAGATGGTTATCGCATCGGTGGACGCCAGAGCCGCCAATAACCGCGCCCGATCCGCCTGTTTCACCACCGGACGCGTTGGCCCCTTGAGGCGTACCACGGAAGCATCGCTATTGATGGCTACAATCAGTTTGTCACCGAATTCCCGACATTGTTCGAGAAGGGCTATATGCCCGATGTGCAAGATGTCAAAGCAGCCGTTGGTAAAGACGATCCGATGCCCGGTGGCGCGCCATTCGGCGCTTCTCAGCAGCAACTGTTCATCGTCGAGCACTTTTTCCGGGCCGCGCGTGGCTACAGAGGCAGTAAGCTCCGCCACGAGCTCATTTCGCGATATCGGCACGGTTCCGGTCTTCCCGATCACTATACCTGCGGCCACGTTCGCCAGGTCCACCGCTGCCTCCGCGTCCAAACCACTCGCCAGGCAGACTCCCAAGGTTGCAATGACCGTGTCGCCCGCGCCGGACACATCGAATACCTCCTGGGCGCGCGCACGCGAATGGACAGAGGAGTCTGGAAACACGAGCAGGATACCTTTCTCGCTCATGGTCACCGTCAAGAAGTCAATGCGCGTCTCTTTGACGAGCCTCTCCCCAGCCGAGATGAGCTCTCGTAGGTTTGCACTGTCGATATTGGTTGCGAGAGACAGCTCGACAAGATTGGGACAGATGGTCGTGGCCCCGGCGTATTTGGCAAAGCTCTTGTCCTTTGGATCCACCAGGACAGGAATTCCGCGATCGCGAGCTTTGTCTATCACGACCCGACAGAGCGCCGGGTCGAGCGTGCCCTTTGCATAATCAGAAACGATCACTGCATCGACCGCCGACACCAGTTGCACCGCGCGATCGAGAAGGGCGTTGTGCTCATTGGCGGAATGAGCCGCTGGGCTCTCGATATCCATTCGCAGCAATTGTTGCCTACGCGCCATGATCCGCGTCTTGGAAATTGTAGGATGCGCAGACTCGATCATTCCGGATACATCGATGCCCGCTTTGCTCAATAATTCTCCAAGTTCCCGCCCTTCGAGGTCGGCGCCCCAATACCCGGCTTGCGTGACGTGCGCTCCCAACCCGGCCAGATTCATGGCAACATTGGCTGCGCCACCCGGAACACTGGTTGTGTTGAGAGATCGCACCACTGGAACGGGGGCCTCGGGTGAAATCCGGTCGACGCTACCCCAGACGTATCGGTCCAGCATCACATCACCAACCACGAGTACTCGGAGCGACGAAAAGCCTCGTTCGATGAGAGACAGGACGCGTGAGAGGTCCTTCACTGAGACTCCTCGTATGGGAAATGTTTGTTCTTGGAAAACTACGCGGAAACTGTTTCTTTAATTCCGGCTTCCAATTCGGTGAAGGGCGCAGTGTAGCCGAGTGCCCGCAGTCGCGCGATGTCGGCCTCTGTAAAGTGCTGATAACGCGCGTCCAGGTCGGTAGGAAGCGGGATATATTCCACCCTCGCCGTGCCGTGCGCCTGAATCAGTGCCCTTGCGACATCGTTGAAGCTGCGGCTTTTACCAGTGCCGGCGTTTACGATCCCAGTGCGAAAGTCGCCAAGAGCAAAAAACACATTGATCTTCACAAGGTCGCGCACAAAAACAAAATCCCGCCGCTGTTCTCCATTTCCATATCCGCCAGAACCTTCGAACATACGGATGGTGCCGGTGTCCTTCAGCTGTTTCGCAAAGTGATGGATCACCGAAGCCATGCGACCTTTGTGAGTCTCCCGGGGACCATAGACATTAAAATAACGCAGCCCAACAACGGTGCTGGCAAACGAAGCCTGGTGATGACGCACGTAGTTATCAAAGGTCAACTTCGAGAATCCATAAATATTCAAGGGACGCTCATTCGCAGCGACCTCTGCAAACTCTGCGGACCGGCCATAAATCGCGGCGGTTGACGCATACACGAGTGGTATAGAGCGATTGAGAGCAAAGTGCAGCAGTTCCTTGGAATAAGTAAAATTGTTGTCCATCATGTAGCGGCCATCGTCTAAGAGGGTATTAGAGCATGCACCCTGGTGCAGGATGGCACGGATTCCACTATGATCGAATCGACTGCTGGCGAGACCCTGCCGGAACTCTGACTTATCCATGTAATCGATAAAACGGGCGCCGGCAAGATTTAGAAACTTCTGGTGGGGGTTGGCCGCGTCGGAGAGATTGTCGACCACAAGGATTCTCTCTTCACCCCGGGAATTCAGTTCATGGACCAGATTGCTTCCGATGAAACCTGCGCCGCCTGTAACAATGATCATGGATTTTCACGCAGTTTGGAGAAGCCGATACCGGCATTCTCTTTTAGAAATTCGCTTTGCAGGGGTTGGCTCCACTTCCGCTCGTCGTTTTCCCGCCGCACTTCGAGGGTGCCCGTTGAATAGTCGGTTGTCGACTTCATTATACAATTACGCTACAATGGGTCGCTTTCACCAGCGCTGCCTCCCGGAATGGAACCCCGCCAACAAGAAATGCTTATGGCAAATCGCACCGAATTTCTGAACCTCTACCTGAACACTATTCACGATCTCATTGCCCGGTCGAGCAACTTATAAGCGAGAACGAAGTCTTGGAAGATTGCCGATCGTATGACCAGCCGAATTCGCGGAGCAAAGAAGATTCTGTAGATGTGGTCGATGCGCCCCGTATTGCCGCTTGATAGCGTGAACGACATATCCTTTGCTCAGCAGAAGTTCGGCGAGATTCGCGCCGTCTCGTCCGGTAATTCCTGTGACGAGTGTGACTTTCTCCATTGGGGCCCTCACTGATCTCTTTAAACTGCTATGTAAGCGGCATTCGAATGCTAACGGGGGTCGGAATTTCTGGCAAACTTCCGGAAGTTCGGACGCCCGCCCACTATCCAACTTCCACCTCTTCCTGTTTGCAGACAAAATGGGCTAGAATCGACAATCCATTCAAGCGCCGATCTTCAACCCCTGCGTAAGAGTGCCTTTGGAAGGGGCCCAGCGCGATTAGCCTCTTCGATTATCCGAGTCCTAAGCCCGTGGGGCGCATCGCCGGCTGGAACTTTTTACCTCTTTCTGAAATGAATTACGGGGTCACGGTGACAGACTTCCACGTCCGAATCGATGATTTCGAATCCAACCCGCTGCATGGCAACACAAGCTCTGTCAACTCCCCAGTGGTACCAGCCAAAGTCACCTATCCAAAGATTCTGTTCACGTGATTTTGAAACGGGTTCAAGATCTATCTTCTGGCGGAACCAGCGCCAAGCAAGTAGATATCCGAACTTCGCCGGCAACCACACTTTCCGACTCTGCCCGGCAAAGAAGCGAAGCAGAGAGGTCCGTTCGGCATTCGCGCGGCATGCTTCGTATTTATCGAAGTCGGCAATCATAAGAAAGCCGCGGCCTCCAGAACGCATTTTCCGATGCATTGACGATAGATATTCCTCACACATCTCCGGTTTCAAGTGACAAAAGACACCAAAAGAGAAAAGAAAATCTATCGACTCGTCCGGGACGCCGGGAAGGCTCAGATCCTCCGCGGCAATGTATTCGACGCGCAAATCTTTGCCGACGTACTCCCAAAATCGCGTGTGCGTCGCATCTGCCACATCAACTGCATATAGTTTGCGGCAGTTGCGATGCAAGATAGCCTTGGACCAGGCGCCGCGTCCGGGACCGATCTCGAGCACCGTCGTCTGGGGAGTGACATACGGACGAATACACGCCGAGTATATCGTGTAGAGGACACTGTTATAGCCATACACCCCATAGGATGACGGCGCCATTGGGTCAAGCGTCGATCCTTCGAAATACCCGCCTGGAAATGCGTTCTTAAAAGCCAAAAGAAAACTCAAATACAATCCCTCCTTGCGCAGTGAGCGTTCAATACGCCATCCTGTTCGCTAATACTAGCGACGAGTGCGATCTTTTCGAACTCGGTATGAGCCGCTCTCAAACTCTAGGATTCGAGGCTAGAAGCGGACTTCCTTACTGCACTTTGTAAAATCTCGCCGCTTCCGACCGGAAGGAAGAAGAAGTTATTTACATACGTGCCGTATTTCTTCCATCCTGCTTTCCAGCTTCCAATATTTGCCGAGTCCTGGTGAGTGTTCGTGTCAAAATCGGCGAAGCGGTAAACTTCACCATTCAAAATGTAGAATCCTTCGTATCCCATAGCCTCCAGAAACGACCTAACCCCTTCAATAGCTCCGGGATGATGCCGCTCTTCAACCTCTACCAATAGGTTCGGCATCGAATTCCTAATCGTTTTCTCTGCTCCGCGCAATACGGCAAGTTCGTGGCCCTCGACATCTATCTTGATAAATCCAATATCTGCAAAGCCATAACTGTCAAGGCATTTTGTGGGTACGGTCACTGAGGATACCGGGCTCTTATCCGGGTCGGCTAGCACATTGAAAGGATCAATTGTGCTTCTACCCGGATCCCGCTTGAGTACTCGAAGTTCGGCTGATCCTTCTCGATCCGACAGTGCGACCGATTCGACTGAAATCGGCAGACCATTGGCAGTCGCAGCACTGCGGATCATGCCTGCCCGTTCAGACCTCGGCTCGAAAGCGATGCACGTTCTAGAGTAACTGCAGAGTCTTCGGGCGTATCCTCCGCAGTCTGCTCCGATGTCAAGAGAAAGCTTGTTCGGATCGCACAATAGCGGAGCGATAGTCAACTCAGCTTCAACAGAGTCCTCTTGCTTCTTCACACCCAAGACTCTCGAAATGACATGTTTCATCCGCAAGACCATATATCACCGCTCTCAACCGTGATGCCTCGCGTACAACTTACAAGCAATCGAGACCGGACTCTCTCATGCGTAGGGATCAACCGCGCGGACTTCTTTCCCTGGCTGATACTCTTCCCTCGCCATCTAACAGGTACTCCTCTATTGCCTCAATACGGCGGGTGTAGGAACCTCGAGACGGAAACGCAACCACATTTATGAGATCCGGCACGTTATTGGTGCTTGTCAAGAGCCGCATCTTTGGCTCCTGGGAATTCAGCGGGGTGAAATAGAGCCGGTATCCGTCAAACCTCCTCAATATCTCGGAAGCATTGGATCTTTGCGCCGCTAATCCCTCGCGATTGATCTCCACCATAAAAACTGGAGGCGAAGCGCTATCAAGCAGCGCTCGGGCTCCTTTCAATACTTTTCCTTCCGCCCCCTCGACGTCGCATTTCACAAACGCGGGAATTTTGCCATGCCGATTAAGATCATGAACCACTTCATCAAGCGTCACCGTACCCACCCTTGCCAGCTTCTTTTCACCGACAAGGAGATCCCAATCAACGAGAGATTGTTGGGCATCAGAGCCCGAAGACGACATAACAAAATCCTGAAATCCCGACTCATCGGCTAACGCCAATGCATGCGGCTCGACATTGCATAGCCCTAATAGTGCTATGGTTGTCTTCAGTTTAGAAAACGTGGCCTCCCCAGGCTCGAAAGCTAGCACTGTTCCCTGCGTCCCTACACACGCAGAACACAAGGCCGTGTAGTATCCAATATTTGCACCGATATCGAGGGCAACGTCTCCGGGTCTGAGAATCTTGGCCACTATTCGACTCTCCAGTGGCTCGTAGCGCTTTTCTATCGCGATGGCCGTGGAAAGCTGATCTCCAGGATGAACGACGAATTCTCGTCCATCGTGTAGCCGGTAAAGTGCAGGTTTCCCTGAGCCATAGGCAGTAAAGGTACGCAACCGCCATCGACGCAAGCGGTAAAGCATATTTGCGCGTCCATTGTGGGTCATGGTCGCATTCCAGACAAGCTCAACTGGTCTAAACACCACTTTACCTCGCTGTTTGGCATGACGTTTAATTCTTAGCGTTTACGACGGAATACTCCGTGAATCTGTGGTTTGCCCTACTCTGTCGATACTACTGCGTCGAAGCCATTCGCGCGAAAGAAGTAGGCGCTCGCGATAAGATGGAGAACCACACCGACAGAGTTCAACAACAGCGTCATTAGCAAGATACCGTGAACAGTACGGATATCAAACAAAGCGATTCCAAAAGCCTGCGCCGCTATTCCCAAGCCGATACCAATCCATGCCGGCACGATCCATCCGCGCGAAATATTGAGGCTCCAGACCGCGGTCATAAGAGCGCCTACTACCGCACCAGTAACCGCGAGAAAACACTCGCCACCCATGTTTGCGTAATTCTGTCCAAGCACGCTGACAACCTGATGGGGAAAAACTCCGCATGCCAGAAGTACCGCACTGAGAACACAGCTATATAGCAACAGTATTTTCCAAAACAGGGATAGCAGCCGCTTCGGATCCTGACAACGTGCGAAACGTGGAACTAGCACGTTGGTGACAACACCTGACGTTGCAGTGAGTATCATTGCCAACCTCCCTAATGCACCCACTTCTGCGACGCGTCCACTATTCCCAAAGAGGCTGATCAAGAGTATGCTCAATTGGCCAGAGATCGCCCCATATAGCTCATATGGCACCTGCTTGCGTACTATGCCCAGGATTTCCGATACCATATCCTTCCGGATGGACGCGTGGAGATTGACCTGCTCCGCAGCGAACCGGCGGTAGAGCCATAGCTGGATGCCAAACCCCGCTGCATTCGCAAGCATGGCCGTAGTTGCGTTTGCATAGCAGAGGTACAGGATTCCGATGAGGCAGAGGCGCACGCCGATTGACGCCATCGTAGAATTCTGGAGGAGACTATAATTTGCCCGGAGCCTCGGAACGACTCCATACAGGCTAATCGAGAACTGCACGAGAATCGACAAGATGACCGTACCGGCTACTGAGAGCGACTGAAGGAGCGGGGCGTGGTCCCGATGCAGTAGCAGTGGAACGACTATTCCTATGCCAGCCACCACGATTGCAACAAACCACCTTCTTATGCTCAGCGCAGAGCTGATGAGACTTCCCAGAGCCTCTCCATCCTGCCAGACCTTTCCGCCAAGGGCTGTGAGTGCGACACCAACACCACAGTCTGAGAGCGCGGTAGCGGCAAACATGAGCGAAGTGGCAACGGAATACCACGCGAACTCG
>Ga0206999_10084_pt1 | contig 23694 bp, 21 predicted proteins | sample Alteio_BWMinCont_92_FD_153482 | JGI IMG/M metagenome (GOLD analysis project Ga0206999, IMG submission 153482) | Enriched cells from forest soil in Barre Woods Harvard Forest LTER site, Petersham, Massachusetts, United States -... | ecosystem: Environmental > Terrestrial > Soil > Temperate forest >...
CCTAAGCCATCGAGGCAAGGGATGTACCGGTCCGCCGCGGTAATCGCGATCAAAAGATAATTCGACGCGGACGCGATCGCCCACTTTGGTCCCGGAGGCATTGCGAATCGTCTCGTGAAGGTACAGATAGAAGCTGCCATCGCCTGTGGGCATCATGTTAATACGCCATGGTTGCTTCGGCTTTCCGTTGATGCGAACCAAAACCGGGAGTGGTTTGCGCCAATTCTTTTTGAGATGCCTGGCCAGCTCAGCGTCCACGCGAACATAAGGATTGATGCCCCGAATCTTGATTGTTGAACGGAATCGTATCAACTCGTTTCGTCCTCTCGTTTCTCGCGCAGTCGCCAAAACGGCGCGCGCTAGTGTTCATCGGCGGACGGGCCGTAGATTCCTGGTACGGTGGCCTCGTTCAATCGGAGATACACCGTGAGTTGTCCGCGGTTCCACCAGTTCTGAAGGCTGTCGCTCCCCATGAAGAAGCCGCCCGGCTTTCAAAACCCGGCACGCTTCACGCAAAACCTGGTCTTGCGGCTCTGAAGAAGAAACGTGATGCAACATCGTGAACGAAACCGCGCTGAAGAATTCTGAATTCCCAAAGGGCATATGAGTCGCGTCACCCTCGATCACCCGACCATTGCTTTTCGCCAGACGCGAACTCAGCGAGGCGGCCAATTTCGGATCAATTTCTAGTGCGGTCAGTCTCGACACCGACGTGCGCAGAAGATCCGTGGTTAAACCAGGCCCAGAACCGATTTCGAACCCGGTCCCAAGTCGGCGTCAGCGATGACCCACGGTATGCGTGTTGAAGCGTGCTGCGCCAACGATCCGAGTCGCACAGCCTCATCCACCTACAAATCCCATAGTCCTCTGGGGCGGCTTCCTTGAAGTCGCTGTATCCGAAGCGCCCCTACACAGCGTCTCGAATCCCAACTCTTCGGTCGGGGGCGCTTCAGATACAGCCCTGGGACTTCGGGCCCGAAAGCTACTTACTCTTGAAGATGGCGTGGTTAATGTCGGGCCAGAACTCCCGGAACACAACGGTCATTCCATCGAGAGAGACATTTAGTAACCATCGCTGATAGGTCTTAGTCCAGGTTCGCTCCGGACTGGGATAGTAAAGATTGGATATGGCGGCGGCTGCTCCGGCTCCGCCGACCTCGCTGACGTTAAAGGTATTCCCGCCTGAATCCGTGCGCGTAATAAAAAGGCGGCTGACCGCGTATCCCGCCCGTTTGAGTGGTCCGTTATGTCCATGCGCAGTTTGTCGCCCCAGGGTGTAGTAGCGCGGATCTTGACGGCTGACAACGGGAAGCAGGAATTCTACCCACAGGTTCTCATCTGCCTGGTCGGCGAAGGAATGCCAGTAGTAGCGGCCAAAACCTGCCGCACCTTGGCGAAACTCCGGCGTCGAATTCTTAAGCTGCGACACGCCGGCGAGCGCGCCGATCCAAATGAACGATGAGTAATCGAAGCTGTCCTGAGCGAAGCCAACGAATTTCTCTTTGGGCGTTTGGGGTGGCAGGTGAGTGTCGACGCTTACGGCACGAAAGTTTGGAATGATGCCAAGGATACGCTTAGTCTGCTGGCCCTCCCCTGGCTCCTGACTTGCGCTGGGCGCGTCGGGTAAGGTCGTCGCCGAGGGCGCATTCTTGTCGCCGAGGCTTGGATGGCTCTCCCTATTGTCGCGTTCTTGGGCGCTTGCCTGTACCGCCGCACACAGACAGAGCAGCAGGGCAAAAAATCCTTCCCCCAATCCAAGCAAAGAACGTTCAGACATAAGCCCTGTTGATGTCGTCGTGCGGAATTCTCTCCCTTTCCACTGTTATATCGGCCCACGTAGCCCCTAAGCAAGCTTGCAACGAAGCGAGGTCGAAGGCTTGGACGGACACGCGTTTATCTACGGATCGATGGACCGACACGAATTCCGCTTTGCGCAAATCCTCGACTGGATTCGTCAGCACCTCAAACCCCTTGTTTAATATGCACTTCGTTCACTCGTTCCCTTCGTTTGTTCTTGTTTTTCTTCGCCACGACATTGCCGTCGTACTGTCGTCATCTGCAAAGGAAGCCGGACGGTAAAGAATTGTGCGATTTATTAGTCAAATTGTTCAGGATTGCAATTGAGGCTTTACATTCGGCCAAAACTGCCGTGATTGAGCAAGAATGAGGCGTTGAAGCACCACTCAAATGATTGAGTAACAATGAAATTGGCTCCGGGCACCCAAGTTCGGGACCAGGGGTCGGAGGTTCAAATCCTCTCTCCCCGACCAACTATCTCGAAGAAACGCGCCGCTTAAACAACTTCCTGCAAAGGCCGATTTCCCTGTGGTTCTGGATTGTGTCCAACCCGATTGCAGTGGTTGATTGATTGATTCTACCTGTATAGACAAGGTCCAGGGTGCGTACCGTTAACCTGCTTCCTCAGATCCGTCGCCCGTAGAGGATCCCGGAGCATGTGTCGCTTCAGTTCACCCACGATGGTGCGAATCAGAAGTTGAGAGAGAAGGTTCGTTTCTGCGGTGTCTTTGGGCACGGAAATGCCGTTTCATTTTTTCCCGAGCGATGCATGAGCGCGAAGAAAAGCGATATAGCCTGCTTCGTCGAGGTTCCCGCTCGCCAACTGCAGGACCATTTGCGCCGCGTCTTCCTCGCTAGCGTTGAAGCGATAACCGTTGAGTTCGAGAAACAGGACTCCCACCACAAATCCCGTACGCTTGTTGCCATCTACGAAAGGATGGTTGCGCACGATGCCCCACGTATACGCGGCGGCCATGTCGACAATGTCGGGAGACTCGGCATAGGCGAAGTGCTGTTGCGTCCGAGCCAGGGCTGATTTCAACAAGCCATCGTCGCGCAATCCCACCGCCCCGCCGTGCAGCGCGAGCAGGCGATCGTGCAAGGCAAGCGCATCGCGCTCGTCGATCCAGACTGTTTCTTTCACTTTGCCAGAACGTGGAGTGTATTGCGGTAGCGGCTGATGATGTCCTCCGCCTTCGCCATTTTTTCCTCGAAGCCGGGATCGTAAGGCGTGAGCAGGTAGCCACCCTCCGAAGCTTCGATTAGGAACAACGGTTCACCGTCCCGGGTGTGCAGACGATTGATGACCTCTTTGGGCAGAACAACTCCGAGCGAGTTCCCGAATTTGCGGACCTTGAGTTCGACCACAGCAGACCTCCGACGTGTTATTACTATTGTAATAACTACGAGACCATTTTGGCAACTAGGGTTGCAATTGAGGGTTTACATTACGGCAAAACTGGCGGCTATCGAATTTTTCAGGGCGATAACGTTGCACCGAGTCGTTCGGCACGAACGCGCAAGATGAGCCCCATCGGGTTTCTGTGTCGGAATGCGGTAGGACTTGCCTGTAAAATCAGGCTCGTGACGGATCGCAAGGAGATGAATTGAAGAGCCTGCGCACAGTCGCCGCTCTCCGAAATCTACGGTCCCAGGCGCTCTGGCGACTATTGGCTGCAGACAAGTCGCCGCTAATACTGGCGATCTTGCAGACGCTGTTGCTCGACAATGAGAAAACTCTCTCAAGCTCCGTTCTAAAAGAACGGCTCATCCGGGAGATCGAGCAATTGCGGGCCAGCGGAGAGGAACTGCCCCGCACGGCTCAAGAGTATATAGCCGACTGGCTGGCCCAGGGGTGGATAACTAGACGCTTTCCCGTTGGCGCGAATGAGGAAGAGTACGAACTCACCACTGATGCGGCCAACGCCATCCGCTTCATCACCACCGTACTCAGACCGCGATTGGCAGCGACAGAGAGTCGCTTGGCAGTGGTCATGCAGCAGTTGACACGATTAGCGGAGGAAACTGACTCAAACCCTAAGACCCGTTTGGCGGCACTGATGGCCGAACGGCAGCGAATCGACCGCGAGATTCAGTCAGTGCAACGCGCCGGAGTGAAGGCCTTGCCAGACGACCGAGCATTGGAGCGGATACGGGAAATCATTGCTCTTGCTGAGGAGTTGACGGGCGACTTCCACCGGGTTCGGGACGAATTTGACAAGCTGAATCGTCACCTCCGTGAAAGCTTAATGGAAAACGAAGGAAACCGAGGTGATGTGCTCGCTGCCCTCTTTGCCGGTGTCGACCTGATTGGAGAGAGCGATGCCGGAAAGACCTTCGCGGCTTTCTGGCGTCTGCTGATAGACCCTGAGCAATCGGCCGCACTGGAAACCTCCTTAAGCGAGATTGTCGGCCGTCCCTTCGCCCGATCTCTCGAGGGGCGAGAGCGGCGTTTCTTGTTGCGTTTGACCGGGTTTCTTTTAAATGAGGGTAGCAGTGTTCACGATGTTTTACAGAATTTTGCGCGTAGTCTGAAGGCCTTCGTGCAAAGCCGTGAGTATCTTGAGCAGCGGCGGTTGCATTCACTCCTGAAAGAGGCGCAGAGGGCTGCCCTGGAAGCGAAGGAACACGTGCGGCCCAATCATACTCTCGAATATTCGCTAATGCTCACGAGCAGTCAAGTTCGATCAGCGTCGCAGTTGGTCATGTACGACCCGTCGCAGCGAATCACCAATCCCGACATGCAGGAAGGGACCTCGTCAGAGATAGGATTGGACATCGTGAGTGAGCTAGTTCGTCAATCGGAAATCGACTTCCGCACACTGAAGCAACACATTCGCGCGTTGCTTGCAAACCAAACACAAGCATCCATTCGACAGTTGCTCGAGAACTTTCCGGCGGAACAGGGCCTGGGAAGTGTGATCGGTTACGTGGCACTCGGTGCCAAGCATGGCGAGATGACAGGAGATACGGAAATGGTATGTTGGGAGGGAGATGATGAGGTCATTCGTCGCGCTCGTGTCCCTACAATCTATTTTCTGAGGGAACGCTATATTGAACTCACCGATTAAAACCACGACTGTAGATGTAGCCAACCTTGCCACCAGCGGCGAAGGTCATGAGGCCCTGTTTACAAATGACCAGGGAAACCTTCCACTGGAAGCACGAAGAGTCCTTGTGCAGGTGCTCCTCGGCCCCGCCATCGATGCGCGCCGACAAACCAAGTTGTGGCCTATCTTGTTGCGATATGAGTCGATTATTCGGTCTCGCCTTCATGAGCTGTTCCTAGAATTGGTAATTGATCGGGACCAGGAGGTTGCGTTCACGCGCCAGATACTATCGGACGAACTTGATGTTCCTGTCCTGCTCCGCAGGGCCCCATTGACCTTTCTGGATTCAGTACTGGTGCTCTTCCTGCGGCAACGCCTGACACAATCCGATGCTCAAGGAGAACGTGCGGTGCTGGCCATTGACGAAATGGTCGAGCATTTAACTATCTTTGAGTGTCAGGGCAATGTCGATCGTGCCAAGTTTGAGCGACAAGTTGAGAATGCAATTGAGAAGGCGAAAAGACATAGCCTGCTTCAGAAAATCCGCGGCAGCGAGGACCGCTACGAAGTATCACCCACGCTAAAGCTTCTATTTCCCGCCGAAGAGGTCCAAGCGTTAACTGGTATCTACGCGAACCTGGCAGGTACTGCGTCCCAAGCGAACTCCAATGAGGAAGAGCTACTTGGCGGCACGGATGATGAGGAAGACTCGTGATCGAAGCGAATTCCAATGGGGGTTTCCTCGCTGAGCCGGAAGGCGCGTTAGACCAATTTCGTCTGGTCCGAATCCAGACATACAATTGGGGCACCTTCTCTGGCATCTCCGACTTCCCCATCTCTGAGGCGGGATTTCTTTTCGTCGGGCCATCTGGATCAGGAAAGTCCACCATTCTTGATGCACATGCAGCACTTTTGACCCCACCTCGGTGGGTGGATTTCAACGTTGCCGCCCGCGAGGCAGACCGCCATGGAAAAGATCGCAGTGTGGTGACCTACGTGCGAGGAGCCTGGGCTCAACAGACGGGAGACAGCGGAGAATATGTATCGCAATACCTGAGACCGGATACAACCTGGTCAGCGATCGCAGAGACATATCGCAACCGGCAGGGGAAATACGTCGTCCTTGGACAGCTGTTGTGGATTCGTGGTAAATCGACGGCAACCACTGATGTGAAAAAGGCCTATTTGATTCTGGAGCGCAGATTTGACATTCGCGAGTTCGATTTCTTTCCGAAGAGCGATTTCGAAGTTCGGAAGATTCGTCCCTCTCTGCCTGATGCATTCGTGCGGGATGAATTCAGTACTTATCAGGAACGGTTCCGGCGGCTGCTCGGTATTGACAACGAGATGGCTCTGCGGTTGTTGCATAAGACCCAGTCAGCAAAAAACCTTGGAGACCTCAATATCTTCCTCCGAGACTTCATGCTCGATGTTCCACAAACATTCGAGATCGCCGAGAGGCTAGTGGCAGAGTTCGGCGAACTGAACGCGGCCCATCAGGCCGTAGTCGCCGCCCGGCAGCAGATCGAGACGCTTGCACCCGCACGCGCTGAGTTCAATGAGTTAAAGCAGAAGAAGAACACATTGTTGGAGCTTGACTGCGTCTTAAACGGAGTCGACCCTTATCGTGAACAGCACCGCGAGGTCCTGTTGAAAGCGCGATTGAGTGAACTTGAAGTCGAACTCGAAGGCGCCTGCGAAGAGGTGCAGCGCCTAGCAGCTATCGTGGACCAGGAGTTTGCAAAGCTCGGGGAGCTTCAAGATCGTCTCCACGGCATGGGTGGCGGTCTCATCGAGCAATTGCAAAAGCAACTTGAAGATGCTGAACGCGACAAAGGCGATCGGCTCCTAAAGCGCGACCGGGCAGCCGATGCCTGCAAGGGAATGGAGTGGCTTCTACCGGATAGCCCGCAGGCGTTTGCGCAACTCACGGATGACGCCCGGCAAAGAATTCTTCAAGCAGAGGAATTCAGCGAAGACCTGGAAGGCCGAAAGGATGAGCTCAAAAATCAACAACGAGAAAAGACCGAAGCCTTTCAGAAGGCCAGAAAAGAAATCGAGGCGATGGAACGGCAGCCATCCAACATCCCTTCCCGGATGCTTGATCTCCGGCAGGCGCTCGCTACGGCTATTGGGATAGCCGCAGAAAAATTGCCTTTCGCAGGCGAGTTGCTCGAAGTCCGGGAAGACGAGCGCAAATGGCAGGGCGCAATCGAGCGCGTTCTCCATGGCTTCGCACTATCCCTGCTCGTGGATGAGAGGCATTACTCATCCGTCTCGGCTTACCTGAACGACAAGTACATCGGCGAGCGTCTGGTCTATCTGCGAGTGCTTGCACAGCCACCATCGGGGCAGAAGAACCTCTCGCCAAATTCGCTGTTTCGCAAAGTAAGTGTGGCGCCGGGCAACTATGCTGGGTGGATTCGTGAGGAGCTGCGGTCGCGATTTGATTACGAATGCGCGGAAACTGTGCCTGCATTCCGCAATGCGTCCCGAGCGATCACTGTGCAGGGACAGGCGAAACATGGTTCCACCCGGCACGAAAAAGATGATCGCTTTCGAGTTGACGATCGTGCCCGCTGGGTTCTGGGATTCGACAATAAGAGCAAGCTTGAGCTGTACAAGCAACAGGCATTTGCATTGGCAACAGAGATAGAGTTGCTGCGCACGAAACTCGAGGCGGCCAAGAGGGAGGAGAGCAGGCAACGCGACCAAATGCTGTACAGCCAAACTCTGGCAAATCTTACCTGGTCCGATATCGATGTTGCTTCTATTCTGGGGAAAATAAGCAGCCTCGATGAGCGGATCAGGGCTGAGAAGGCATCTAGGCCGGATCTGGCCCGGCTGGACAAAGATATTGAAGCCCAGAATACTTGGTATAAAGCCGGAGTTAAGAAAAAAAACGATGCTGCAGGAGTGGTTTCCATAAAGACCAAAGAAATCGAAAGCAATAAAAAACGTCTCGCAGACCTTTCGGGCGACCTTCTTTCTGTCGTACTCTCCGATTTGCAAACGAGCAAGCTCGGCGAAAGATCCTCTCTAGTTGGTAGGCCCATCACGTTGGAATCTCTCGACCAGGTAACCGCGCAGGTCGAAAGAGCTTTAAATGAAGACAAGAACAAGCTTGGGATAGAGGCGGAAAATTTTAAGAACTCCATTGAGAGGCGTTTCGCGGATTTTAACAGGAACTGGCCGGCAGAAGGCGGCGGCCTCGATGCGAGGCTGGAAAGTGCAGAAGACTTCTTTGCTAAGCTTTGCCGGCTGGAAACGGATGGACTTCCTCGATTTGAAGAACGCTTTCTCACACTCTTGCGCGAGCAGAGCGACCAAAATCTCACGCTGCTCTCGGCCCGACTCGACCAGGAGCGCAAGGCAATTCTCGATCGGCTGGAGTTGGTCAATGAGAGCCTACTGACCGCTGAGTTCAACCAGGGAACCCACCTTGTGATCGAGCCTCTGGATAGAACGCTTGAGGACGTGAGACTGTTCAAGGCGAGCCTAAAGGAAGCTCTCAGCCATTCCTTCAGCAATCAACCCGCCATGGCGGAGCAGCGGTTTGGAGTATTGAGTGCTTTGGTCAAAAAGATTGCCAGCCAGGAAACATCTGATAAGAACTGGCAGTCATTGGTTCTCGATGTTCGTCAGCATGTAGAGTTCGTAGCCAGAGAACTCGACTCTTATAACGTTGAAGTTGAGATTTACCGTAGCGGCGCAGGAAAGTCAGGAGGTCAACGGCAAAAATTGGCGGCTACTTGCTTGGCAGCTGCCCTACGTTATCAGCTTGGCGGCCAGGATAGGGCGCTACCAAGCTTTTCCACCGTGGTTCTCGATGAGGCATTCGACAAAGCCGATGCGGAATTCACAACGATGGCCATGAATATCTTCAAGACCTTTGGTTTCCAGATGATTGTAGCGACACCTCTGAAGTCGGTGATGACCCTGGAACCCTTCATCGGTGGGGCGTGTTTTGTGCATATCCGAGACCGCAAGAACTCGGTGTCCATGATGATCGAGTACGATACCGAGCAGCAGCGATTGAAATTACCGGTCCACGTCCATGAGTCGCAAAAGACTACGATTTCCTGAAGACATCCGAGAATCCCTGACGCGTCGGTTCAATAACCAACAGCGGAATTGGCTGAATCAGAATGGCGGGTGGCCTCTTGTGATGGGGCTAGGCTCACCAACTGAAAACGACGTTGAGGAAGATGTTGGAAGTATTCGAGCCTGGGCAAATGCCTGGTCTGATTGGCGTGGTATAGGTGAAGTTGCTTGGAAGGACCGCCAGTGGTCCCGGCTCGGCCGCCAGCGTATTCCCGTGAGTTTCAGGCTGGCATCGTCCGAGCAAGTAGCCACAGTAGTTGGCCAGCAGGTGAGATGGGCTCTTGCCCGCGAGCGCCATGGACGATTGATTACTCAGTGGCCGATACTAGCCGGGAGTTCCGTGCTTCCGCGGCACTTTGATGTCCTCGCTGACTACAGCGGCCCCGATTTCGAAAGGCTCTGGTCGTTGATGTTATGGCTCGAACGCAACCCCAGATCGTCCATGTACCTTCGGCAGCTGCCAGTCGAAGGGTTAGACACCAAATGGATAGAGCGACGTAAAGGCCTCGTAACTGAACTGGTCTGCGCAATCCGAGGTGAATTCCAGGAGCGCGACTTCTTTGCAGCGTGTGGCCTTCGGGGTCCTCGACACCGACTTAGGGTGAGGCTCCTATGCCCCAGTTTACGCAAGTCCGTTGGAGGACTGGAAGATCTCGAAGCCCCTCTTGAAGAGATTGTTGCCCTGCCGCTGGCTCCTGCCGCCGCCATTATTGTGGAGAACCTCGAGACCGGTCTAGCCTTGCCAGACCTGCCCGGTGTCGTGGCTTTGATGAAGCTCGGCCTTGCAGTAGGCGTTCTCGATGTTGTTCCATGGCTGCAAGGAATCGCTGCCGTGTACTGGGGCGACATCGACACCCACGGATATGCCATTTTGGCCCATGCGCGTCGCGCTCTACCAGGTTTAGCATCAATCTTGATGGATAAAGAGACACTTTTCAACTATCGGAAACTGTGGGTCGAGGAACCTATGCAGAATGAGAACGCTGAGTTATCACTTTTGAAGGACCATGAACGTTTGGTATACGAGGGACTTCGCAGCCACGTTTGGGGAAGAAACATCCGTTTAGAGCAGGAACGAATTCCTTGGCCTTGCGCTCTCGAGATCGTTAAAGGGGCAATTTCCGCAAGTCTTCCGTGAGATCCTCAGTTTATCCGCCCCCCTTCTCAGACCAGGCGCTTCCGAATCCGTTCGCACTGCGACTGCTCTCTTTCAGCGCAGCAGCCCTTGGCGCGAGACTTCAAAGCAGGTCCCCGGTTTCGAGATACACAGACCATCCACCAAGTTTTCGTTCCGGTTAGCAGCCACAATGAACCCCTGGGTGACAACCAAAGGATCAAGAGTTGTGATGCTTAACGTATCTTGCTGAAGGCGAACGTCTTAGCCACCTATGACTGGGCGTGGGCAGCGCGTTGTGTGTACCGAGCGCGCGACTCCAACCGGTGAATCTATCGGCCTGTTCAAGATGCATCGGGGGCGGCCTCGTTTCGGGGATCGCGCTGGCTGCGGAGGATTAGACTCTCACTATGATGTTCACCAATCGTCTTCGCGAAGAGTCCGTCGCGGAGAGATCACGTGCAGCGTCCGAATCTGGAAGCGTCCGCACGTAACCGTGGGCGTCCGATACCGTATGGGGGAGGGCGAGATCGAGGTGGACTCCATCGAACCGATCGGACTTCCGGATATTTCGCCAGAGCTGGCGCGCGAATGGGGATTTTGGGTGTCCTGGACTTGCTCAGAGTAGCGAAGCACGGCAAAGGCGAGAATATCTATTTAGTACGCTTTCACTATGTGCCGACTCCGCATAAGGTTCGGCGATCAGGGCCCAGAAGTAAATAAGGCGCCATTAAGTGGTTCGCGTGGGCCGACCGCAAGCACGAAAAGCGTGATGCACCCGACATTTTGAAGATACTTGCGGACTATGCCGATGCGGGGAATGAAGACCGCCTGTTTGCGGACGAGCTTCCCTTACTTGAGGCCGCCGGATTTGACGTCCCGATCGCTGGCGCACACCTCCTGGGCAAAGACGCCCGTCGCATCGCAAGTCAGGAGACTGTGGCGAGTATTGCGTTTTCCGGCCGCAGTCTTCGGACTGCCAAGATCACCTTCCCACGCATTCTTCATGTTCCCTCCTTTAAGCGCTGTGTTGCAGGGGCAAACAATTACCGCTTCTAGGCTGCATTGTGCGGCATCGGCGAACTGTCCAAGATTCCACAAAGTCAGATTCCCGCTGGGTACGGTCACGTTTTAGTGCGCAGCGCAGGGACTTCGTGAGGAAGAGAAAGATCGAAGAATGCATAACAATGCATAGAGGCGGGGCGTGGGACACCCCGACGCCCCTCCGATCAAACTACGCTGCCTGCATTACCTTCTTCAACCGTTCTTCCATATCTTTCGGCGAGACATCTTCGACGTGAGTGGCAATTCCCCACAGATGTCCGAATGGATCTTGAATGAAGCCAGAGCGGTCGCCGTAAAACTGGTCCTGAACCGGTTTCAGGATTTTAGCGCCTTCGGCCACGGCACGTTCGACCACGCGGTCGACATCGGGAAGGTACACGTAGAGACTTACCGGACTGGCGCCGATGGTGGCCGCGCTGGTGTGTCCTTGTCCCATGCTGGGATTTTCGTCGGCCAGCATGATATGGGAGTTGCCGATCTTCAACTCGGCGTGACCAACCTTGCCGTCCGGTCCATTCATGCGAACGGCTTCCGTCGCTCCGAAAACTTTTTTGTAGTACTCAATGGCTTGGGCAGCGCCCTTGATGACCAGGTATGGTGTAACGGAGTTGTAATCCTTGGGAATATACGAGATTTTGGTCATGATTTTCTCCTCAGAATGTCGGCTAGGTGGAGGGTGACGGCGCGCATGCGGACCCCGTCGAGGCGGTCCAGCACTTCCTTTATGAAAGCACAGTTGGTCGGCAGTTCTCAAGACCTTCAGTCACAATTTATTTTCTGTGATACGAATGGCTGCTACGGCGCCGCAACACTCCACCAAATTCTTTGACGCGCACCTCCAACACCGACGCCAATGCTACGAGACTGCAATTCTGCCATACCTTTGGCAATGCCCTTACCGTCAGCGTAGCCATCCTTCCAACCGTATGGCGGAAGACCCGTTTTTGAAGTGATCACTGAGGATAGAATCGCTAATCATGGAAGTCGAGGATACCGCGTTTGATCGCGGTGGTAGCAGCTTCCGCCCGGTCCGACACAATAAGCTTTTCCATAATGCTGTTTTTACGTAATTTCGTACCGTATTTCCGCTAATGTCGCGCATTCGGGGCCCTTGCCCCGTATAAAATATAAAGAGATGAGCCTCTCAGATTTTGCCAACCGATGGAGTTCGTCACTCACGCGCCACATTCCGCCCGGCCAATTCGGGCGCTACCTGCTGGTGGGCGCCGGGAATACGTTGTTCGGATATGGTTCGTTCGCGTTTTTCACAGCAGTTCTCAGCCCGATGATTCCGTATAGCATATCGCCGCCTCGGTGATTTCGAGTCTACTGAATATCTCGGTTTCATTCCTGGGCTACAAGTGGTTCGTATTCAAAACTAAGAGCAACTACCTGCGGGAATGGATCCGTTGCGTCGGCGTATACAGCGGCGGCATTCTGTTCGGAGTTCTCGCGGTGCCGGTGCTGGTCGTGGTTATCCGGCGGAACACGAGGTTTTTCAGCCAGGCGCCCTACATTGCCGGCGCTCTCCAGCCCAGCGGCTTTTTTTTTATCTGCGGCCACCGTCGGCGTTTCCATTGCTCGACCGCTTGGTTGTCGCACTCGATCGCGCGCCGTTCGGGTTTCTGATGACTCCACTTCAGACGATGCCTCAACCGCCCAATGTGATTGGAGTGGTAGTCGATCCCGAACTCCTCGTCGATGAGCAGGGCGATGCGCGTCGTGGCCCACAGGTTCGTGTGGTAGCCGCGAGCCATCGGCCCTCTCAGCAGCAACTTGATCAGGCGCTGCAGCCGTTTCGGCCGCAACTTAGGCGGTCGCCCCGTGGAGAAGCGAACGCGCAATGCCTGCTCTCCGCCGCGCATGGTACCAGCGCATGACCGAACTGGCCCCGCAGCCAATGCGCCGCGCCGCTTCATTGAGTGAACAATCGGAATCCACTAAGGCCAACGCTCGCCGGCGCCGGTCTTCCAGCAGATCGCCACTCCCCTTTGGTCTTGGCATAGGTGTTCAGGCGGAGAAGCAGAGCACCTACGTTATTGGATTCTTTCTAGAGGAAATCTATTACATTCTTTGTACGTGGAATAAATAAAAAGCCCACAGACCAACTAAGCTGTGGGCACGGTAGGATCCATCTATTCGCTAGGTCGAGAAAAACACCCGCGAGTTCGCTGTGCAAGCTGCCCGAATTGTAGACATTCCCTGGACAATCGGGGCTGGTTTAGCAGAGATCGGTTTCACTTTCGAAAGTTTCACGAGCAGTTCTTCTACCTTGCGCTGCTCATGCGGCTGGGGCAGGCTGGTCTGTGTCATGATGCAATTCTCTCACATCGTGGGGAGAAGAAGCGGTCCGTTGCACCACTTACGCTGAAACAGTTTTCCCGTGAGTACGCCATCGAACAATGACTACCCGCGCGTTCAGATCCCTTGACAAACATAATGATCGAAGACTAGAAAACCTACAAGTCCTTCGACTCTCGGACGCACGCGGAGATCATTTCGATGCAACAGTCCCGCAGAGACTTCTTCAAGGCAGCAACGGTCGGAGCATTCGGCGCCACCATCTTCGGATTCGACCTCAAACCCGCCTACGCGCAACTCAAAGAGTTGAAGATTGCACGCGCCGCTGAAACGCGCTCGACGTGTCCCTATTGCGCGGTAGGTTGCGGCGTCCTTATCTACACGATTGGCGACGGGGCCAAGAACGTCACGCCCCAGGTGGTCCACGTCGAAGGCGATCCTGATCATCCTACCAACCGCGGCACTCTGTGCCCAAAGGGCTCTTCTCTTGAGCAGGATATGCTCAATCCGCGACGGCTCACGAAGCCCCAAGTGCGGCGTCCCGGCGGCGCCGACTGGCAGGACATTTCATGGGACGACGCTTTGAACGAGATTGCGCAATGGACAAAGAAAACGCGCGACAGTTCCTTCGTCGAGAAAGATGCGAATGGACGAACGGTAAATCGGTGCGAAGGCATCTCGTTCATCGGCGGCTGCACGGACACCAATGAGTTTAATTATCTGGCCGTCAAGGCCATGAGGGGGTTGGGCTTGGTTTATTTAGAAAACCAAGCCCGTGTTTGACACGGCCCCACGGTCTCAAGTTTGGGACCAACATTCGGACGCGGGGCCATGACCAATGGCTGGATCGACATCAAGAACACGGACATGATGTTGATCATGGGCGGTAATCCCGCGGAAAACCATCCTTGCGGTTTCAAGTGGGCAATGGAGGCGAAGCGTAACCGTAACGCCAAGCTGATTTCCGTCGATCCTCGATTCACGCGCACATCCGCGACCGCCGACCTCTTCGTACAAATTCGCGCCGGCACCGACATTGCCTTCCTCGGCGGACTGATCCGCTATGCCATCGAGAACAACCGGATCGCCAAGGAATATCTCGTCAACTACACGAACGCAGCCTTCATCGTTAAGGAGGGGTTCAAACTTCCCGACGATGGTTTGTATTCGGGATTCAACGCCGCGACGAGCGCCTATGATAAAACTACCTGGAATTATCAGGAGGGCGGAGATTTCAGCGGCAAGACCGACGCTGCGACTTCCGTGCCCGCCGACAAGACTAATCCGGAAACAGCCGCACACCCCGCGACTCCAGCGCCGCCGCCGGTGTTGCCACCGAACGTTGCCTACGACCTGACTCTGCAGCATCCGCGCTGCGTTTTTCAATTGATGAAGCAGCAGTATTCGCGTTACACGCCCGAAGTTGTCGAGCGGATTACCGGCATTCCTAAAGACCAGTACCTGAAGGCCGTCGATCTATTTACCTCAGTCCGTAAAGACGGCAACATGCAGAAGGTCGCAACCATCATCTACGCGGTGGGCTGGACGCAGCATACTTTCGGAACGCAGATCATCCGCACCGCCGCCATGATTCAACTCCTGCTGGGCAACGTCGGAAGAGCGGGCGGCGGTGTGAACGCTCTTCGCGGCCATTCGAACATTCAGGGCGCGACGGATATGGCCGGTCTTTACGATTCGTTGCCTGGCTATCTGAAAGGACCTGTTCCCGATGATAAAGATTTGGCTACGTATCTGAAGCGCACCACGCCCACGGCCTCTAAACCCTTACCGTGGGATTCGATGAACTACTACGCGAACTCGCCGAAATTCATGGTGTCGTTGCTGAAATCACTGTACGGAGACGCTGCCACGAAGGGAAACGGATTTGCCTTCGATTATTTGCCCAAACCCGGACAGGATTGTTCGTGGACACACATTTGGGATGACATGTACAACGATAGGATCAAGGGCATGTTGGCCTTCGGAATGAATGGAGTAATGATTGGCCCGGACACGAACAAGAACATTAATGCGCTGAAGAAGGCAGACTGGCTGGTGGTGGGGGAGATTTACGAGGATGAAACCAGCGAGTTCTGGCGAGCGCCGGGCATAACAGCGGACGAACAGCAAAAAATCAACACTACCGTTTATAGGTTGCCTTGCGCGGGCTTTGCCGAAAAAGATGGCAGCATGACCAACTCGGCACGCTGGGTCACTTGGAAATACGCCGCCGTTCCACCTCCTGGTCAAGCTCGACTGGATCAGGACATCATCGCACAGATCTTCCTGCGGGTTCGCGACCTTTATAAAAAGGATGGCGGAAAATTTCCCGACCCCATTCTGAATCTGAGTTGGGCATACGCGGATGGGGCTCATCCTCCACTTTCGCAAGTGGCAATGGAAATCAACGGTAAAGCTCTCGCCGACCTGAAGGACGAAGCGACGGGGCAGGTGATCAAAGCCGGTCAGCAGTTGCCCGGATTCGCGTGGTTGAAGGACGACGGCACCACGATGTGTGGCAATTGGATTTACTCCGGTTCTTGGACCGAAGCCGGATCGCAGATCCAACGGCGAGGCACGGAAGATCCGTCGGGAATGGGAGTTTTCCCCAACTGGGCGTGGGCGTGGCCGGCCAACCGGCGCGTGCTTTATAACCGCGCTTCTTGCAATCCCGAGGGGAAGCCATGGGATCCGGATCGCAAGCAGGTCTGGTGGAACGAAGCGGCGGGAAAGTGGGTGGGCAATGACGTGCCAGACTTCAAGCCCGACTCCCATCCGAAGGATCACATGGGGCCGTTCATTATGAATCCGGAAGGCATCGGGCGTTTGTTCGCTCCGATCGGTGTGCTCGCGGATGGGCCGTTCCCCGAGCACTACGAACCGATCGAAAGCCCGACCAAGAATCTGCTGCATCCGGATCAGTCGAATAATCCGCTCGTAAAGAAGTTCAAGACGCCGTACGACAAATTTGGATCGCCGGAGGACTACAGCATCGTCTGCACCACCTACCGGTTGACCGAACAGTATCACTACTGGACGAAAAATAATCCGATGAACGTCCAGCTTGTTCCGGAACCGTTCGTGGAAATTCCGGTGGAACTGGCGGACGAAAAACGAATTCGTGGAACGGACAAGATCAAGGTGATCAGTGCGCGCGGAACCTACATCGCGAAAGCCTTTGTTACTCGCCGGCTGAAGCCGATGATGATCGATGGCAAGAAGGTCTATCAGATCGGTTTGCCGATTCACCAGGGCTTCCGCGGTATCGATGAGGATGAAGGAAGAAATGCCCGGACGCCCGCGAATTTGCTGACGCCCGCGGTTACTGATCCGAATGCCCACACCCCTGAATCAAAAGGCTTCTTAGTGAAAGTTGAGAAAGCGTAGGGAGCGACGATGAGCCAGGCGGCAACCGAGCTAGTCCGAATCTCCGGTCATGCCGGCGTCGTCCCGGGCGCCGGGTTGAACCGGGAATTCCAAGTCTGCAAACTGGTGGATACGACAACCTGTATTGGCTGCAAAGCGTGCGAAGTAGCCTGCCTGGAATGGAACGGTTACACGTTCAGCGAAACTACCTTTGACAATAGCTACCAGACGATGCCGGAGACGGCATGGAATTACTGGAACCTGATCAAGTTCAATGAGCATGAGCGCGCCGATGGCAGCATGATGCTGCTAATGCGCAAAGACCAGTGCATGCACTGTGCTGATCCGGGTTGCCTCGCGGCCTGCCCGGCGGATGCCGCCATCGTCCAGTATGCCAACGGCATCGTCGACTTCCAGGAGGCAAATTGCATCGGTTGCGGGTATTGCATGACTGGTTGCCCGTTCAACATTCCGAAATTCGATCCGCCCTCGCGCAAAGTCTTTAAGTGCACGCTGTGCAACGATCGCGTGTCGGTGGGACTCGAGCCAGCCTGCATCAAGGCCTGCCCAACCGGCTGCCTGCATTTCGGGACCAAGTCGGAAATGAAAGAATTGGCGGAGACTCGTGCGGCGCAACTTCGCGAAAATTCCGGCTTCCAGGATGCGGGAGTTTACGATCCGGCGGGGGTGGGCGGAACCCATGTGATCTACGTTCTGCACGATGCGAAGAACCCCGAATTGTACGGAGGTTTACCCCGCGATCCGCGGATCCCCTGGTCGGTGCGCCTGTGGAAAGGGCCGTTGAAGTGGCTGGGTAATCTGGCGATCGCTGGCGGCATTGTCGGGATGGCGTTGCATTATATGCGATTTGGAGCGAAGAAAGCGGAAGCGATTCCGCCGGATGCTTCGGTGAAGGATGAGCGGCGCGATGATGGGAGGAGAGTATGACGACCGACGCGGTCTCCCGCTCAGGTTCCGCCAAGCAAGACGAGGTGATGATCGTCCGGTACACGTTTGGCGAGCGCGTGAATCACTGGATCGGCGCGTTCTCATACTCCTACCTATTGATGACGGGGCTCGCGTTCTGGTCGCCCTATCTGTACTGGCTGGCCGCGGTTGTGGGAGGCGGTCCCACGGCGAGACTCTGGCATCCGTGGTTGGGATTGATTTTTTCGGCATCACTGTTCTGGACGTTCAAAGAGTGGCACCGCGACCTGAAAATCGACGACGCCGATCGCGCCTGGGGTAAGGCAATCCCAGACTATATCCGGAACGAGGACGACAAACTCCCACCGGTCGGCCGATTCAACTATGGACAAAAACTCTTCTTCTGGGGAATATTCTACAGCGTAATTCTTTTGCTGCTCTCCGGGGTCGCCTTGTGGTACACAGAAACTCTTCCCTGGAGCTTCCGGTTCGTGCGCTACGCCGCGATTCTGGTTCATGCGAGCGTGGCTCTCATCACGATTGGACTGTTTCTGATTCACGTGTACATGAGCGCGGTTCTCGAAGAGGGTAGCTTTGGATCCATGGTTAACGGTTACGTCACGCGCGCATGGGCGTGGACGTTCCACCGCACGTGGTACTACGACGTTACCGGCAAACCCCGAACACAGCGATGACCGATTCGAAGTGGGATCGCCGTATCCATCGCGCCAACGAACTCGTCTCGTCTTATCCATTCTCCGCGGAAGGACTCCGTTACTACACGCGTATCGCAATTTTTCAGAAAAGCTTTTACCGTGAACTCCAGGAGGCTCTCGCGGATGCGCCAAAGATTTCCTCTGATCGCCCTCTGCGCGGCGAGTTGGATCTTTTTCTCCTCCTCCCGAAGTTTCCTGAATTCCTGTCGGTGATCCAGCAGATTGCGCCAGAGCCGCTTTCACAGGCTTCCTCCGCTCTGGCGCAGAAGGGGCCAGCCGCATGGCAACACGCGATCGAAGAATTCTGGCACGGCGAGCCAGAATTGGCTGGAGGCGTGGACGACGCTGCGCAAGCCCAGTCTTCCGATCGAGTACTCGCGTGGATGTTTCTTCAACCCTATGCTGAATATCTTGCCGATCACCGCGAAATCGCCGTTGCCGACGGAACTCCATCGACTTGCCCGCTTTGCGGCGGCAAGCCTGCTGTCGGCGTATTGCGGAGCGAAGGCGACGGTGCGAAAAAGTCGCTGATTTGCATGCTCTGCGCTCATGAATGGGCTTTTCGAAGAATTTATTGTCCGGCGTGCGGAGAAGAACGAGAACCGCAGATGGCATATTATTCAGCGCCCCAGATCGCGCACGTCCGTGTGGACGTCTGTGACACATGTCATACCTATCTGAAGAGCATCGACTTGACGAAAACGGGGCTGGCAGTTGCCGTTGTGGATGAGCTGGCAACAATACCTTTGGACCTATGGGCACGCGAACATGGGTACGAGAAACTACAAATCAACCTGTTAGGAATCTGACCAGACGTTCTGGAAGAACTTCAGCGGCAAGAGTTAGTGTCAACTGTCTCACACCTCGAGAGTTTAGGATTTCCAGATCCATTCAGGCCTAGAAGCGACTGGAGAGCTAGGATTCTGTGTTGATCCCGTCAACTCGTGATTTGACATTCTCTTCGCTGCACGGCGTGCTGGCCAGCATCCCGCAACTCCTCCGACGGCAGCCATAGCCGAACGAGTTCGTCGGCCTTCTCCTGACTCAGAACACTCATGGAAAGGACTTCGAAATTCGCCCGACGACCATTGTTGACACTGACAATCAGAGAATCAGGTTCCGAGCCTGGATGCACCTCAAGCCCTTCGATGCGGTGCAACATGCTCTGCCACAGTCTGCGCAACGCAGCATGAGTCTCTGACAGAAAATTGGCCGAGGGCTTCCGAACGCCAGACCTGATGAGACGGTTACGCACTTCGGTTGGCAGAACGGCTCCGACTTCGACGCGTGTGCTAACGCCTGGTTTCGTCAGTCAAAGGCAGCGAGAATTCATAGGCGTGTAAAATGATGCGCATCCGAGGAATGAAACACACCCGCGTCAAGCTGATCTTCTTGCTCCCGTTGTTGATGGGGAACCCTGCGCTGTCGCAAGTCACAACCTCTCAGTACGACAACACCCGCACTGCCGCCACACTCTCCGAAAAAGTCCTGACGCCGCAGAACGTCACTCCCGAGCACTTCGGCAAACTCGGCGCTTTCAAAGTGGACGGCGCGGTTTTCGCACAGCCGCTCTACATACCCAACGTCGAAATTCCCGGACAGGGCGCGCACAACGTACTCTACGTCGCCACCGAGCACGACAGCGTCTACGCCTTCGACGCCGATCATCCCGGCAGCCTTCCCTTATGGCAAGTCAGCTTTCTCGACAAAGCGCGCGGCACGATTCCTCTGTCAGAAGACATGGTGCAATGCCCATTTATTCGGCCGGAAGTCGGCATCACCTCTACACCAGTCATTGACATCGAGACCGGAACGCTCTACGTGTTGGCCCGCACTGCAATCCGCCACGCGGTCGGTGACAACGAATATTTTCAGCATCTTCATGCGCTGGCAATTACCACGGGTGTCGAAAAATTCGGCGGCCCCAAACTGATCACGGCATCGGTGCCAGGCCGCGGCGCAGGCAGATCCGGCCGCCAGGTCGATTTCGATCCTCTCCACGAAAATCCGCGCGCCGCGCTCACCCTCGCCAACAACAACGTCTATCTGACCTGGGCTTCCTCCTGTGATGTCGATCCCTACCACGGCTGGGTCCTAGCTTACGACCCGCAAACGCTCGCCCAAAAAGCCGTGCTCAACGTCAATCCCGACGGCAGCGAAGCCGGAATCTGGCTCAGTGACACCGGCCCCGCCGTCGATTCCGAAGGCAATCTTTACGTGCCCACTGGCAACGGCACCTTCGACGCCACCAGCGGGGGACGCGACTACGGCGATTCCGTTCTCAAGCTCGATGGCTCATCCCTCGCCGTCCGCGACTACTTTACTCCATTCGATCAAGCCGACATCCTCGCAGGTGATTCCGACGTCGGATCCAGCGGTCCCACGCTGCTTCCCGATCAACCCGGCCCGCATCGTCATCTTCTGCTCCAACCCACCAAGCACTCCATGCTCTACGTGATTGATCGCGACCAAATGGGAAAATTTCACACCGACAGCGATGCCATCCCCCAACGGATTCACCTGTCCGGCGAGGGCTTCGGCGCGATGGCCTACTGGAACAGCCACGTCTATTTCGCCACCAACAACGACGCCCTCCGCGACTACTCCCTCGCTAAGGGGCAACTCACACCGCACTCTTCGTCAGCCAACAAGTTCGAGATGGGTGCCACTCCTTCCATCTCAGCCAACGGCAACAAAGACGCCGTTGTGTGGGCCATCTCCACCAAAGTCTGGAACGGCGCAGACGACAAGCCCGCCGTGCTCTATGCCTACGACGCCATCAAACTCGGCCCACCACTCTACACCTCCGAGCAGAACGCCGCCCGCGATCGCGCCGGCATGGCCGTCCGCTTCGTCATCCCCGTCGTCATCAGCGGACGCGTCTACTTCGGCACCCGCAGCCAAGTCGAAGTCTACGGCCTCCTGAAGTAGCCACGCTTCAGCGCCGCACCGCTTCGGAACCCACGCTGATGAAAACCTATGACGTCTACATGACCCCAGATGGTCGGGTTGACGAGGATCAAGCCATGACGAACGCGCTTGAAGGCGCAAGGTCGATCCTGCGGCAGTCTGACAAAACCAAGAATGGACTGAGTTAGCCAATCCGTCCGCTTAGTTTTTTAGTTTTAGTCAATTTCGACTAGTTTCTTGAGGGAACAATCAGGGAACGATAGCCGTTCCCGACTGTTTCTTTCTGCGCTTTTGGCACCCACGGGTTCCCGCTAAGTTCTTGAAAACCCGTAAGTGGACAGGTTCGAATCCTCTCTCCCCGACCAAATAAGCTGCAATCAATCAATTGCGGTGTTTGTGAGATAGCGACACAAGTCTTGTTCGACGGTTCCAGGTCCTTTTTTTACCGGCCAGCAGCTGTTCAATCATTCGAGATGCAACTTTGGGGGCTGCAGTTTAAGGGAAGATTTCTAATGAGTCCGCGAGGGGACATGATCACATGATCAAAGAGTTTTCAACACGGACGTCACGGGGACCTCCACAACCGCAGCTTCCCGCGTTACACTTGCACTGCCCCAGTTCACGGAAACCTATGCGGGAGATTAAGGAACCTGATTGGAAAGTGCGGCGGCGAGTGCATCCGCTCGCGCTCGAACGCTTCTGCGAGCGTGTCCTTGCCGAGATCGACCGCGTCCCACGCGATGGCGCGACGAGTCGCCATGCGCGCTACCTCCAAATCTTCAGGATTCCCCAACAACGTGATCGGGAGATGTCGCGTCTCTTCGACAATCCGCGGCGCTCTCATGCACTAACGATGCTGGCCTTGATTCGCTCGCAGGGTTGCTCACGCAGGATGAATTTTCCAGTCTGAGCCCAGAAACGCGCGGTGCCATTCCAATTCGGCTCGGTACAGGATGAAGCTCCATATGGCTGCACGGTCTCGCTTTTCCACCTCCACCGTCATCGATTCGGAATACCTCGTCCCGTGGCTGTCCGCAGAAGGGCCCCTGGCCTACAGCCCCAGCAATCCGCCGGCGAGGGACTACTTCTTCCAGTACACCTGGATCCTCGCGGGAATCTTCAATCCGCAGATCAATCTGCGCGAGCATCGCTACTTCGGCAGTCCCCTCAAGGACAGAGCACGCTTCCTCTTCGACTTCTGGGCAAATGCCCGTAGAGGAGATGGACCGGCGCTGCAAAGATACTGCCAGTTCGGATTCTTTTCAGACAACCAGTTGAGGACGCCGATGGCGGCCTATCATCATGTCCGCGACTATCGCGACACACCCGGTTCCCTGCTCATTCAACATGGTAGTTACGAGTGGGTCTCGCTGGAGGATCAGCCGAGAGTCCCCGCCGGAGAGGTGTCGCTTTATCGCGACATCGGACAGGCCACTCGTTTCCGTTGCTTGCGATTCCGGCCTGAAGAACTCTCGCCCACTAACGGGGAAATATGGCGAAAGTACCTACGCGTCCAGGCAGACATGCTGTCGGACTCCATCCTGTCTCTCAACACGATTCATGACCGCCTCAAGCGCTGCGAGACCGGAGGCCTGCGCGACGGGACTTGGGTGGGCGACGAACGGGCCACGCAGGCCGGATTAGACGTTCAATCAGCAGGCTTCGCCAGGGATCTTTGGCACGCCGCCCAGCAGTCATATTCGCTCGCGCCAGTGATGGGAGCAGTGAAGTTTGGTCCCCACCATGTCGTCGTCAAGACCGCCCTGAGCAACATCCGGATCACGACGTTCTTCGCGGGTGAGTGGGAAGCGAAGATAGTGGATCCGAGCAGGATCTCGGAGGTGCAAGCCGTCGGCTGTGAGGTGGATTTCGCCCCGCCAATGGAATAATCACCCTATGACTCCCTATACCTCATGTTGACCAAACCGAGCGCCGAGCTAACGCTGTTCGACACACTTTCGCGACTCACTTTCACCAGAGCGGCGAAGCTGCTCGGCCCCACGGGTAACCGCCTCATCGCCACAGGCGGCAAATTCGACATTGATCTCACCACTCAGGTCAAATTCGATCGGGACATGTTTCGGCTGACTCTGGACGGCGCGGCGGTCACGCTGACTTTGAGTCCGGCCGCCCGCCATCGTCTCGAATGGCGCTGCGACGCGTGCGAGGTGCCGTGTGAGCACGCCGGGGCGGCCTTCTCTCTGATTCTCGAAGAGAAGCTCGCGCTGGGACTGGCCGGAGCGCCACCCGCGCGGGCCTCAGCTGAAAGCGTCAGCGAGGAGGCGCTAGTCGCGCAAGCGCTCGCGGAGCGGGCAGAGCGCGCCCGGACCGAGAAAATGCGGCT
>Ga0206999_10085_pt1 | contig 23596 bp, 9 predicted proteins | sample Alteio_BWMinCont_92_FD_153482 | JGI IMG/M metagenome (GOLD analysis project Ga0206999, IMG submission 153482) | Enriched cells from forest soil in Barre Woods Harvard Forest LTER site, Petersham, Massachusetts, United States -... | ecosystem: Environmental > Terrestrial > Soil > Temperate forest >...
TGATTCCTGACTCCTGCTTTCTGACTCGTGAAACTCGCTGATCGGACTGTGCTGAATTTCGATTGGCGTCGGAATAGGTGCGATGTCGGTCGGTGCCATCACGGGACCTGTGGATTCGAATTCCGCAGGCGCGTCGGTGACTTCGGCAGTCTGCTGGTGCAGCGCTGCTGCAATTGCAATCTCGGCAATTGCGCCTGGGGCGGTCGCCGACTGTCGATCCAGGTAGCGGCGTGTGAACAGTGCCAAACCGATCAACACCCCGACGCAGGCTGCGATTCCAAACATGTGTGCCAGTGAAAAGGAAGCTTTCCCGGTTGGGACCGATTGTTCCTCGACTTCCGATGGTTCGTCGACGGATTTGAACTTTGACCGAGTCTCGATCGGGTTGGTCTCGCGATCCAACGATCCGGGAATTGAATGACCGGCCGAGTGTTGATGGGTGGCGGCATGCTCGGACGGTCCGTCGTCCACTGTCGACGAATGACTGGAGGACGATCGAATTTGCCGTTCGCCGCTGAACGGGACGGTGGCAATTCGTGGTGGCGAGCTGACCACGGGCATTTGAGTCGAAGGTGGCGGAATCTCGATTCGCCCCGCCGAAGGGGTCATTGGGTTAAATGCCGGTGGCGGCGATGGAATCTTCGCCTGCTCGAGACTGGCGGGGGGCTGACCGTGCTGCATGGAATACTGCAGTTCGCGAGCCATCAATGGCGGAAGTTGACCGACATTCCGCAACTCGGCGGATTGTCCCGAGGAACCGCCGATCAGTGATGGCAGCGCTCCCGACGCGATTCTGGAATCATAGGGCAGGGGGAGCGACGGCAGCTTGCTGCGGTTGACGGCATTCCGGGGGAAGATCAAGACAGAGCCATCCGAAAGGGACGCCTGAATCGGATGCGGCGCCGCGGTTTGTGACAGCATTCGTTCCGGTCCGATGACACGAACGGCCTGCGCGAGTTCGACGGGTTGTTCCAGTCGCTGCACGATCTGATCCAACCGGGCGTCCTCGTGCCTGATCAGCACGACCACCGGACGATCCAGAACGTTGACGAACGCCATTTGCACGCCATTCGTCGAAGACGATTTGATCGAGTTCTCCGCCTCCCTGGCATAAGTCGCTCGGACCTGCGGATCGGAGTCGTAAAACTTGCTGATGGCCGCCTGCGTCCGTTTCGACTCGACAACCAGCAGATCCCCAGCCAGCAGCGGACCATTGGAATTGGGCGTGAAAAAGACGCTTTCCACAATGCGATCCTGGCGGACAATTCGAATTGTCCCCGAAGCTTCGTCCAGCAGTCCCCCCGCGCGTCGAATCACCGACTGCAGGGTCAATGACTGAACGTCCAGGCGGTAGACGCCGGGTTTGGCGATTTCGCCCATGATGCCGACGTGGATCTCGCCCGAGACGGGTGGCTGCCACGTGATCACCTTGGAATTCGAACCGGGGCCTTGTGCGCGGGCATCGGCGGAAATCACCGCGACCAGCACAATCCCCAGCCAGCGAATGCAGCGTGTCGACCAACCGAACATTCTCGCCTCGCAATGTCAGAACAGTCCCCGTGCGCGGACTTCTCCACACTTCCCGAATAATCGGCACAGTCGGCACGCGGCATCCATCAAAAACCGCAGAGATACAGGGGGATCGGCAGGATTGGCCGGTGGAGGGTGGTGGAGTGGACAGTGGATAGGGTGGAGTGGACAGTGGATAGTGGGTAGTGGATAGTAAAGAAAGGAGAAGAATACTTCCTTTTCTTGTCTTCGCTATCCACTACCCACTATCCACTCTCCACTCCACCATGCGTCTCTTAATCACTGCCATCGTCCTGCTGGTCCCTGCTGTTGGCTCCGCTGCGGAGGGGCCTTCCGGTCAAGAAATCTACAAGAATCTGTGTGCTTCGTGTCACGGGGCCAGCGGCGAGGGGGACAACAAGCATTATCCACAGCCTTTGATCGGCGATCGATCGGTCCTCGAACTGGCCGAATACATCGACAAGTCGATGCCGGAGAAGGAACCGGAAAAATGCGTCGGCGAGGATGCTCGGAAGGTGGCCGAGTACATCCACGGCGCGTTTTACTCGCCGATCGCCCAGGCGCGGATCAAGCCGCCGCGGATCGAATTGTCGCGATTGTCCGTGCGGCAATACCGTCATTCCATCGCCGATTTGATCGGCAGCTTCCGAAATTCCGAGCCGTGGACCAACGAACGCGGGCTGCAGGCGGAATACTTCAAAACGCGCCGCCAACGGCGCGAGGATCGCGCGTTCGAGCGGATCGACCCCGTCGTCAGTTTCGATTTTGGTGAGGGAAGCCCCGAAACTCTGCAGATCAAACCGGAAGAATTCGCCATCAAATGGGAAGGATCCGTTCTGGCCCCGGATTCCGGCGAATACGAATTCATTCTGTTGACCGAAAACGGGGCGAAGCTGTGGGTGAACAACAATCGCCGCCCGCTAATCGACGCGGCGGTGAAGTCGGGCAAGAACGTGACGGAACGGCGCGAGTCGATCCAACTGCTCGGCGGTCGCGCCTATCCGCTGCGGCTCGAGGTCTTCAAGTCGAAGGAAGCGAAAGAGAAACGGGCTTCGATCGTCCTGAAGTGGAAACAACCGCATCGCACCGATGAAACCATTCCCCAGCGCTGCCTGCTGCCGCAGCGCCAGCCGGAAACGTTTGTCGTTCAGACTCCTTTCCCGCCCGATGACCGCAGCATGGGCTATGAGCGCGGCACGTCCATCTCCAAGGCCTGGGAACAGGCCACAACCGATGGCGCGGTCGAGGTGGCGGCCTTCGTGAATGAACAATTGAGCGATCTCGCAGGAACGCGCCGCGATGCCGATGATCGTGCTCAACGGTATCGCGCTTTTTGTGTGCGCTTCGCCGAACGAGCCTTTCGGCGTCCGCTGACGGACGAACAAAAGGGATTGTTCATCAACCGCCAGTTCGACGAAGCGCCGACACCCGAACTGGCTGTGCAACGAGTGATCCTGCTGGTTCTGCAGTCGCCACGATTTCTGTTTCCGGAACTCGGTGCCACCGAGCGTGACGATTACCTGGTTGCCGGTCGCCTGGCGCTGGGACTGTGGGATTCGATTCCCGACGATCAATTGATCAAAGCGGCCGAGGCCAAACAACTAACGACGCCCGAGCAGGTCCGGGCTGAAGCCACGCGTATGGTTTCCGCACCCCGGGCGCGTGCCAAATTGCGCGAGTTCTTTCTGCAGTGGCTGAAGGTCGATCATTTCGCCGACATTTCCAAGGACTTACAGCGGTTCCCCGAATTCAATGCAGCCGTTGCCTCGGATCTGCGCACGTCGCTCGATCTGTTCCTCGACGAGATCATCACCAGCGACGCCGCGGACTTTCGCCAACTGCTGCTGGCAGACTCGTTGTATCTGAACGGGTCGCTCGCCGCATTTTATGGAGTCGATCTGCCGGCGGACGCCTTGTCGCCGGGCGAACCCGGATTTCAAAAGGTGACCACAAGACCCCACGAACGCGCCGGCATTTTGACGCATCCGTATTTGATGGCTGGTTTCTCGTACACTTCAACCAGTTCACCCATCCACCGCGGTGTCTTCCTCGCCCGCAGCGTGCTGGGTCGCACATTGCGGCCACCTCCAGAAGCGGTCGCTCCACTGGCTCCGGATCTGCACGCCGGATTGACAACTCGCGAACGGGTGTTGTTACAGACGAAGTCCGACGTCTGCCAGTCGTGCCATGCGATGATCAATCCGCTCGGATTCACGCTGGAAAACTTCGACGCGGTTGGCCGCTACCGCCGGGACGAACAGGGCAAGCCGGTCGACGCCACGGGAACCTATGTCACACGGACCGGACAACGCAAAACATTTGCGGACATCCGGGATCTGGCAACCTTCCTGGCGGGAACCAACGAAACCCACGCCGCGTTTGTCGATCAGTTGTTCCACAACCTGATCAAGCAACCGATTCGAGCCTACGGGCTGAATACGCCAGAAGAGTTGCGCGTTGCGTTCGAACAGCACCAGTTCAACGTTCGACAATTGATGGTCGAAATCGCGACCAAGGCGGCGTTGGCAAATCCATGAAAACGATGGGACTGATGGGAAGAATGTGAAGTATGGGACCAAACCCGGATGATTTTCATAATTCCCATTCTTCCCATAAATCCCATTGCCTTTCGATTCGAACAAGTGCCTGTTCCCCCGCCAACTTTGATCATTTTCCGGCAATTCCCAGAACTTCGCGACACTTGCGGGCGTCGAAGTGCCAATTGACGTCGGAACTTCTGCCCTGAACGGGACAACACTTCGTGCTGGATGTGCCTGACCAACAGGCCGTGGTCCATGGATTGCGGCACGGCGATCGCGACGCCTGGTCTGCGTTGTACGACGGGTACAACGTGGATGTCTGGCGTTACGTCGCGCGACTGGTTGGGTCGGAAACGGCGGCCGTGGCGGACATTGTTCAGGAGACGTTTCTGTCGGCGGCTCGATCCGCCCGGCAATTTGACCCCGAACGTGGCACGCTGTGGGCCTGGCTGACGGGAATCGCTCACCATCAGTCATCGCTCTATTGGCGACAAATCAGCAAGGTCCAACGGTTGAAGGAATTGGTCGAGACTCGGGGGGACGAGTTTCGACGCTGGCTGGAAACGACCGAAGCGGCCGACGAATCCTGGCAGCGCCAGGAATTGGCGGAGACCGTTCGCGGTGTATTGGCCGAGCTTCCCGCGGATTACTCGGCGTTGCTGGTGGCGAAGTACCTGGAAGAACGCAGCCTTGACGAGTTGTCGCTGGAATTGGGCGGGACGGTGGACGCCGTGAAGTCGAAACTGGCCCGCGCCCGGCGAGAGTTTCGCAGCCGTTTTGAGCTTTTGATTCGAGAACCAACACCTGCGACGGACGGCCGCGTTCGTCGGAATTAAGAGACAAAAGGTTGGAGTTCGGCCTTTAGGCTGAATTGCAGGCTAAAGCCTGAACTCCAACGGCAGGAATTTGTAGACTAAACGACCATGACTCACGAACACGGCCACGAACGCGACGAACTGCGACTGAACGCGATGCTGCGTTCAATCGATGCGGACGCACCTTTGCCCGATGCCGGCATGCTTGAGACGCTGCGTCGACGAGCGGCCGACGAATTCGCCCGGGTGGCCGAATTGCACACCGATGCTCTGATTCCTGGGGAGCGTCCCGTTACAGCCGCTTCGGCTGCAGAGTCTTCCCCATCATCTCTCTCGTCTTCATCATCCATCCGACCTCATCGGAGATCTTCCATGTTCACGCTTGCGCTCCGAAGTTCTCTGGCCCTGTCCGCCGCAGTGGCCTTGCTGGCCGTGTGGCTGAATCCGTTTGCTCCGCAGGCTGTCGGCGGAGCGGTGCCGTTTTCCAAAGTCCTGGAGGAACTGCGCGGTGCCACCACGCTGCATCTGCAGCTTGAGAAATCCGGGCAAACGTCGGAAATCCTGGTTCGCGCTCCTGGCCTGGTGCGCAAGCAGGATTCGCCACAGCGATATCAAATCGCCGCGGGATCCCGTTTGTGGAAAGTTGACGAAGCCCAGAACACCGTGGTCGAAGGGGATTCCCCCTGGTTTTTGAGCCCCGAGCGGCACGTGGATCTGCTCGGACTGCTCGACGTTGGCCTGCAGGATGCCTCGCCGCTGCTGGTGGCCCGGCCATTCCAGCGGATCATGTTCAGCGGACGCGATTGCTTTGCGTACCGCGTGGACCTGCCCGGCAAGACCGGGCGGATTCGCGTCGAGGCGTTTGCAGACGCGTCGAACAATCAACTGGTGGGAATCATCGCTCGCGATGCCGCGGCTCAAGGCAATGCTCAACCGCTGGCGGAACTGCGACTGGTGGCATTGAATCAACCTGTGGGTGACGAGAAATTCACGGTGGCCAAGTCGTTGACCGAGGATGGTCGGATCGGCAAGGTCAGCCAAGCCCAGGGAATCGTCGTGCTGCGTCCGATGCTCGGCCGGCGCTGGACGCCTGTCTGCCACGAAACGCTGCTGCGCCCCGGCGACTGGCTGCGAGTGGAAGTCCGTGGTCCCAACGCCGTGAAAGCGACGTTGTCGTCTGACGTCGAACTGACACTCGGACCGGGAACCCTGATCGAATGCATCTCGCCATCACAGGTCCGAGTTCACAATGGCCAAGTGCAGGTTGTGGCCGGGCCGGTCGCCGCACCGGCGGACGCCAACCAGAAGCCGGACAAGCCGGGATCGGAATTCACGCTGCTGGCACCGCGCGACGGCAACCGGATTTTCAAGACTGGCGACAAGAAGCTGGTTCGCGTCGATCAGAAGGAAAAAATCGTCGATGTCCCGGAAACACCGGTCTGGCTGGCGGGATTTGAAGGGACATCCAACAACGAATCGCTCGGTTCGCTGATCGTTCAGGTCGACGGGCGCAACGAGCCGTTGTCGGTCGGATATCACAAGGTCTCGGTCGAGATTCGCGATCAGATCGCCCGGACGACCATTGAGGAATCGTTTGTCAATCACACGTTGTCGCGGTTGGAAGGGGTGTTCCATTTCCCGTTGCCGCAGGATGCGTCGATCAGCGGCTTCGGGATGTGGATCGGCAACGACCTGGTGGAAGCGGACGTCGTCGAAAAGCAGCGGGCTCGGGAAATCTTCGAAACCATCCTGCGGGAAAAACGAGATCCGGGTTTGCTCGAATGGATGGGGGGCAACATCTTCAAGGCACGAGTGTTTCCGATCGAACCGCAGTCGGAAAAGCGGGTCAAGATTGTCTACACTCAGGTGCTGCCGCTGCGGGCGAACCGGTACCGTTATTCCTATGGACTGCGCAGCGAACTGCTGCGCACCAAGCCGCTGCGAGAACTGTCGCTGAATGTGACGGTCAATTCCGCCCTGCCGCTCAAGAGCGTTTCGTGTCCGACACACACCGTGCGAGCACTGCAAACCGGCCACTCGGCGCAAGTCGAATTCGCCGCGCAAGACTACACACCGACTCGCGATTTCGAAGTCGTCTGTGAAGTGGACGGAAAGCAATCGGACGTCGTCGTGATTCCGCATCGCCGAGGGAGCGATGGATATTTCCTGGTTCAATTGTCGCCACCGGCTCCGGAAGGAAACTGGCAACGGGAACTGCTGCCCGATGGCAAACCGTTGAACGTTGTTTTGCTGTGCGACACGTCGATGTCGATGGATTCCGAAAAACGCCGGCAGCAGGCGGAGTTTGTCGGAACCGTGCTGACATCGTTGGGGGGCGACGATCGATTCCAACTGATCTGCGCCGATGTGGGGACCGCTTCGGCAACAGCCGAGCCGATGGCCGCGAACGCGGACAATGTTGCCAAATCGAGATCGTTCCTGGAGGACCGGATCTCGCTGGGATGGACGAACCTGGACCGGGCGTTTGCGGACGTGATTCAGAAGACGCCGGCCGATGCTCATGTGATTTATGTTGGCGATGGCATCGTCTCGGCGGGAAGCACCGATCCGGCCGCGTTTGTGCAGCGGTTCAAACAACTGGTTGGTTCGCACGTCGACCGTGACAAGGGCGTTCAAAGGACGTTCCATTCGGTGACGGTGGGGAATTCGCACGAGACCGTGGTGCTGAAGGGGATCGCGGCGGCTGGCGGGGGATCGTCGCGCAGCATTAGCGGGGAACAGACACCGCAAATCGTGGCGTTGGAACTGCTCAACGAAATCGCCCAGCCGGGACTGCGCGAATTGAATGTGGAGTTTCGCGGGCTGAAAGTGGCGGCGGTCTATCCGGGTCATTTGCCCAACGTCGCGGCGGGAACGCAGCAAATCCTGGTGGGCCGTTACCTGCCTGAAGGGACGGACCAATCCGGTGAGATCGTGGTCACCGGACTGCGCGGCAATGAAAAAGTGAAGTACGCCGCACGTGTCAATTTGAAGGACGCGGAAGAGGGGAATTCGTTCATCCCACGACTGTGGGCGCGGGCTCATCTGGATCAACTGCTGGCCCAGGGTCAAAGCGCCGCGGTTCGCGTCGACATCATCGGCCTGTCGGAAGAGTTCCACATCATCACCCCCTACACCTCGCTGCTGGTTCTGGAAACGGATGCGGATCGCGAACGGTTCGGGGTCAAGCGCCGGTATGAAATGCGGGACGGCGAACGATTCTTTGCGGAAGGTCGCAATAACGCGAGTTTCGAGCTGGCCCAGGCCCAGATGAAGCGCGCCGGCAGTTGGCGTATCGCACTTCGGTCGCGAGTCCTGCGCAACCTGAAGAACCTCGGCCGCAATACCCAGGAATTTCAGACGCTCCTGCCGGAGTTACTTCGAGACCATGCCTACGCGGAAGAGTTCGGCGCGAGGTCTTCAGGCCTTTCCCTGCTGAGTGACGGAATGTTGGGGCGAGCAGGAGGCGGCGGCATGGGCGGTGGCATGGGTGGGGGCATGGGCGGCCTCGGATTTGGTGGCGGCGAAATGAGTTTCGCAACCGGAATCAATGTCATGCTGGGCGATGAAAGTGATGAGGTCGCTCTGGGTCTGGAAGCTGGAGAAAGTGATCGCAAGGACGCCGCAATGCCTTTGGGCGAAAGGGGCGTCGACGAACTCGATGAAAGAATGAGTGTCGGAGTTGATGCCGACGAACCGATGCAGGGTTTGGCGACAGATGGCGAATCCAACGGTCTTTGGGATGTCGAACAGCAATCCGACGAAGCCACAGTCCCGCCTGCCCTCTCACGCGCACTTGGTCGGCTTGAAAAAGGGTTCAAGCAGCAGACGGCATTCACTCCGTTTGGACGAGAGCACCGGAAGTCGCTTATGGGGGGCAGGTATGCGCTCGATGGACTGATGGACTATCGCGATCGGGGTCGTGTTCGCCTTCGCATCCAATCCGAACACGCCCCGTTGTTTTGTATGGATCCTCCCAGTCCGGATGAGGTGATGCGACACCTGCTGGATTCAACGAGTGGCATCCTCTTCCCGGCACTGGCTCCCGCCGTGAAGAAGACCGCCGACCCACCAAAGGATCCCGAGGGCTGGTCCGCCGAAGCGCTCGCGATCTCAAAGAGTCTGGTGCGCACGGATTCTTTGCGCAAGTTCGACGGGGGCATCGAACTTCGACGAGTCGCGGACCAGCTCGATCCACGTTGGAACCGGCGCTCCTCGCGCCACAGTGATTTGGTTCTGTATTCTTCCACAGGCTGGCTCACTCGCCCGCTCGATTTGAATGAGCAGACGATTGTCGACTACTGCACTCCACAGGAGCGCGGCGTCTATTCGCTCGCCTTCCTGCTGGGCCGCAAACGATCTGCGGTCGAGTCAGATCTCGCTCCGCATCCGATGGGATTGACCGATTTCTCGCTGCAACCATTGCACGAGGCGTACCACAACCGAACTGCGAGCCTCGAAGCGGCCGGTGAAAACCGAGCGAAGTTGACTCTAAAGTTGGAGGATTCGGCGCACGTCGAGCATTTCTGGATCGACACGTCGCGCCATGTCGTCGTGAAACACGAATGGCTCCACGAACGTCGCCTCGTCATGACCCGCAACTATGACGATTTCGTCGAGGTCGCCGGTTCGTGGTGGGCTCGGAAGTTGACACAATTGGATGATCAGGGCCTGAAGACTTCCGAATCCAATCTTCAGATCACGTCGCTCACGAAGCCGCAGCACGCTCAGCGAATCGACGCGGAACTGGCCGCGAAGCCTTCCGTCCAGTTCCTGCAGTTGCCGTTCGTCAAATTCAAGGTCGCTCGACAGAAGACCGCGGACGGTGCGGCAGCATTCGACGACCGGCTGGCGATGATTCTGCACAACGTCGGCCTGCAGCAATGGGATGAGATGTGGAAGCACGTGGATGCCATCGAAACACTGGCGGCCGACAAGCCGGGAGTCCGCTGGATTCGCACCGTTCTGCAGGCGGCGGCTCGCAAGAACGAAGAGTCGCACCAGCGGCTGTTGCTTGAGGCCCGGCAACTGGCGGCCAAGCCGCAGCAGGACGAATTGTTCCTGGCCGACTTCATGCTCAAGCAGTCGCATCCACTCTTGTCCTGGCCGGAGTTCCTGGAACTCGTTCAGTTGCTGAAACCGGTCTACGAACGGCAGCCTGCGGACCTGGAAGTCATGTCGCAGTGGACCGAACGACTGGCTCAATGCCATGAAGCGATGGGCCATCTGGAGCAGGCCCTGGCGCTGCGTCGCGCGCTGGCGGAATCCGCTCCGTGGCATATTCACTGGCAGACAGATCACTATGCATCTCGGCTGGCGCAACTGGGTCAATTCGACCTGGCCCACGCCTGGCTGCGCAAGGAACTCGACCGACCGATGAAGCGGCCCGATTCCGAAGACGAAACGCTCCGAACCGCCGTTGCCGACCTGTACCGGACGCAGACTCGCTGGGGGGACCTGCTCAAATTCACGACCGATTGGATTGGACGCAATCCCGAATCGATGTCGTACAACTCGGCCTACGCTCAGCACCTGACGGCCCTGGTCTTCAACGATCAACTCGACCAGGCCAATGCGCTGGTCCAGCAGTGGTTCAACGAGGCGCGAATCGAAGACAAACTGAAACAGGATCAGCGTGCCCGGCTGGAAGCGGCTCTGAACTTCGCCCTGGGGCAAAGCTACAACCTGTCGTTCCAGCGCATGGACGAACGCTGGTACGAACCACTCGGACAGGTGGCTCGATTCTTCGTGCGGCATCCGCATCACGGTGACATTGCCGCGCGGATTGTGACCCACCACCAATTCCAGCACAGCGACACCGCCGACCGCTTGCGGGGCGAGTTCCTGACACTGCTGCAATCCGACATCGCCAAGCTGACCCCGGACCAGATCAGCAACTTGGTCGGCTGGACTCTCGGGGGTCGAATCGAACTGCCGAATCCGATTCAGGGGCGCAAGCAACTGGACGCGTCCGAGATTCCGAATGAGATCTGGAAACAGATCGGCTTGTCGCTGAAGACACAATGGGCGGCGGCGCAGGTAAAGGGCGACAAGCATTCGCTCGGTGAATCGCTGCGGACGGTCTATTCGCACCGGTTCCACGATGATCTGCTGCTGCCATTCCTGCGCGAACGGATCGCCGCAGAACATGCCGACTTCAGACTGAGCAATATTTCGACGTTGTTCGAGACATTGTTGACGGCGAATTGGACTGCCAACATTGAACAGGAAGCGTTCGCTCTATTGCGAGAATTATCCGATGCCGAGACCCCCCAGGATCGATTGCTGGTGCAATTGCCCGCGCTGTATCGATTGGTGGACGCCATGTCAGGCAACCGGCAGGCCGCATCCATTCGCATGTTGAATGACCAGGGGGGGCAGGACAAGCTGACTCGCAAGGAACTGGCTGCGAAGAAGGAAGAACTCCGTCGAACGGGACGTGTCGAACTCTCAGCACGGCTGGCGGCGGAAGCCAAGAAAGAGGACGGTCCCCTGTCGGCGTGGTTCAAGATCGAGCAGACGTGGCTGGATGTTCAACTCGGACAGAATCTGCCTCAGGTCACGGAATTCTGCTGGCAGATCCTGGGAAATGCGCCGCCCGAGCCACCAGCGGACGACGCTGATGATGACGTTGAACTGGATCCGGCACGAGATCTGGCGGCCAGGACCCGAGTGCTGGAAGGAATCCTCAAGCAACGGGCATTCACCACTGTCATGAGCCTGGCCACCCGCCGCGCGGCCAAACCCGATGAAATAACACGCGTGCTCAAGTTCATCGATGCGGGGATCGCGCAGGGTCGAGTTGCCGCGGCCAAACAGGATGCCGGAAAACCGCAGGAAAGCAGCGACTGCGTTGCGGCCTGGCGCAATACGAAGTTCCGGTTCCTGGTGGCGCTGGATCGGCCGGACGATCTGGATCGCGAACTGCGCCAATGGATTCGTGAAGACGTTTCCACCGGCCCGTGGCGGCAGTCGCTCGCCAGGCTGGTTGCCGAACGCGGCAAGCTCGACGAAGCCATTCAACTGTTTGAAGCCTGCGAAAAGGACAAGCTGTTGACGTCGAGCGATTACAAGATGCTGGCCGACTGGTACCTGGTTGTCGACCGCCGCGCCGCCCACGAACGCAGCCGCATCGAATCCTTCAAGATGATGCCCGAAGGCAATCTGGTCCAACTGCTGAACAACGCCGGTTACCGCTGGCAGCAGCAGCAAGATGCCGTGCCCACCGAAGTCGACGACGAGACGTTGTTCGCCTTCAAGGCGTTGTTCGAGAAATCGGCCGCGCCCGAGCATTACCTGTGGTCGCTGCAGCGCGTCTATGCCGGGTCGCGCGATTTCCGCATGTTGCAGATGATTCCGGATGCGGTCCTTGGCCGCTCGCCGCAACAGGTCTATGGTTATCTGATTCAATTGAACAGCCAGGTGTTGCACGAACTGCGAAACGAGGCCGCGGCCGACGAGATTATTGCTCGCATCAAGACATTGCGGGCCGGCGAACGGACCGAGACCGACATGCGTGCTCTGGATCTGCTGGAAGCACTCGTCGAACGCAAATCGTCGGAGTTGTTGAACCAGCCCGGACCGCATCTGGACGCTTGTCTGGCTGCGTTGAAACGCGCGTTTGCCCGCAAATGGGGCGATGGTGAGCCGCGAATGATGTCCAGCTTCCTGTACCAGTTGGGACAACTGCGTGGCCCACTGGCCGACGAACAACTCCGCGAAATGCGCGAGCTGCAAAAGCTGGCCCCGGCCAACACCCGCGACCATCTGAACATCACCAGCGAACTGTCAATGCTGGTGGGTACTTCCTACGGCCGGCTGGGCGAGTCGATTCGCGAGATGGAAGTCGAAGTGCGCGCCTATACTCAGGCCAACAACGGCAATTGGCCGCATCCCGACGACAACGTCCTGAGCAACTACGTTTCGTTGTACGAGCAGGCTCGTCTGCATGCCGCCGGTGAAGCCGTGTTGCAGAAATTCCTGATCAAGCCCGAGAATGCCGAACAGCGGAAGTGGTTGGATGTCCGGTTGATGTCGCTCTACAACAACGCCCTGGAACACGATGGCGCGGTGTCGCTCGGCTCCGGTCGGGCGAAGCTGCTGGACCCCCTCTACAAGGTGTTCCTGAAACAGATCGACCGGTCGCTGGACGAAAACGAACGTTACTCCATCATTTCGCAGGTGGCGAACCTGTTTGGAATCGCTCAACGTCACAAGATCGCCGGCGCTGCCGAAATGGTGCAGAAGTTTGCGTTCGAAGTAATGCCGGTCGTCTTGAAACGCCAGACGTCGCAGTATCGCAATTCGGTGACGCTGCCGCTGCAGGTTCTGGCAGACCTGGCCGGGTCCAAGGCGGCGCTGCGGTACATCGTCGAGAGGTTCGAGCAGTACCCGCAACGCCTGGAGATCTCCTGGGAAGGCTCGTGGCAGGTCTTCGGCTACGAATTGGCGCGACGGCGGGAGGAAGCAGGCCCGTCCGAACTGGATGCCCGAGTCCTGACGCTGGTCATTCGCGAACTGCAGCGAGAAATGCGGACGGGCGAGAGCCGCAATCCGCAGATTTATCACCACAATCAACAGTATTTCTGGAAGGAAAAAGCGGGCGAGTTTGCCAAGGCTGCCGAAGCGGTGCTGGCCGAATCCAAGTCGTCGGGCAGGCGGGTCGTGACGATCGCCCACTACCTCTGGGGCGGATTGCAATTGCAGGATCGCGCGATCGAAGTCATGTTCATCGCGCACAAGCAGGGGTTGCTGGATGAGTCCGCCCAGGTGCAATTGACCGAGTGGCTGCATCAGGCCAACCGCTACCCCGAATCGATCCCACTGCTGGAAAATCTCGTCGCTGGTCATCGTGACAATATCGATTACCGCGTGCGGTTGATGCGAGCCTACTTCCACTCCATGCGGCCTGAGCAATTGACGGACTTGATTCAGCAAACCGATGGCCATTTCCATGACGGTGGTCGCTGGAATGAAGGAAACGTCGCCGCATTCGGACATGGCTGCTTTGAATGCGAGCAGTGGGAACCGGCCGTCAAGTACTTGACCGAGGCGGTTGCGCTTCGTCAGCGTGGTGTCCCAGGAAGCGGGCGGGACGACGGGACGCTGGCCGGCTATTACGGCGACTTGGCCGGTGCCAACTCGTCGCTGGGCCGGACCAAGGAGGCCGTTGACGCGGCGTCGGGTGCCATCGTCTGCTGGGGACCGGGCAATGGTCAACGAGCCCAGCAATTGGAAACGCTCAAACAGGTGCTGCGCGCCGCAATGGATCTGGACGATTATGTGGCACACCTGGACGCCGAAGCGGCCAAGTCCGGCCAGGACAGCCCGATCATACGCAAGGCGATTGGGTTGACGTACCAGGAACAGGCCGAGCACGTGAAGGCAATCGCCCAATTGCGACTGGCCGTGGAGCTGCAACCTCACGACGGCGACACTCACAAGGCCTTGATGGCCAGTTATGACGCCACGGAAAACCGGCCTTCAGCCACGAAGCAGTTGCTGAAGCTGATCGATCTGCACCGGCACGACCTGGCGCTTTACCTGGATCTGGCGAACCGCTTGAAGGACAACGAAGCGGAAGCCGAACGGGCGGCGACATCGATCATCGAAGCGTCACCGAACGAAGCCGAAAACCACGCCGCGATGGCCGAACTGCGACAGAATCAGGGTCGCTGGAGCGAAGCGATTCCGCACTGGGAACAAGTCGCCGAATTGCGAAAGCTGGAACCGAACGGGCTATTGAAGCTGGCCGACGCTCAACTGCACGAAAAGCAATGGGACGCGGCCAGGGCGACAATTGCCAAACTCCGCAAAACCGAATGGCCCGCGCGGTTCACTGATGTTCAGAATCAGACGAAGCAACTGGAATCCCGAATTCCGCAGAAGTGAGCCATTTGACGTACGACAGCGTTTGCGGGCTGATCTTGTTGGAGATTAGCCTTCAGGCCGGATGTCCCGATCAAGGCCGAAGTGCCTCTTTGATGCGATAGCTAAATGCACCAAGCAGGTGACCGCTTGTTACTTCATGGCACTTCAGGCAAGTCTCCTTCGCGCGAATGGCACCGAGCACATGGAGGCAGTCCAGCTCGTCATTCCAGGCCATGACTCGCTCGGCCCCTGATTGCAGGTTTTCGAGCGATTCCGCCTCGAATTGGTCTAGCGCGCGCGTCGCTGCAGCTTCTCCAGTACGATTATTGTCAATCACGAGGTGCTTATCATAAACAACCGGTCGATCATGCATGAGTAAACTGACCAATTGCAGTTCAACGATATCCCAAACTCTTTCGTCGCCTTTCAATTCCTTCGACGCATCCGAAGAAATGAATTTGCAAAGAAACTCCTCGGAAGCAAGTCCCTTTGGCATGCCGACAACGTACCGATCGTTGGACCTGTAGACGAATCCCCGGTCGGTGATTCCTCGCATTTGATTCAACCATGTCCATTGTATCTGACGTCCGGTCAACTTCGCCGAAAGCTGCTCATGGAGTTGCCAGATCTTGGCGCCGTTGTCTCCACTTGGGAGCGGCGAATGTTTGACCGTAGGCGGCGGTTCTCGGCCGACGCCAAATAGCGGTGACATTTCGAATGAGTGCACGGTATTCACGTGTAAGTACTGCAATACGGTAGCCAGATCTTTGGCCTTGTTCGGGACTATTCCGATGCGAAAGTGGGCAACTCCCCTACAAAAGTCGTCGCCATGGGAAATCGATTTGGTCTCCACCGTGGCCGCCCGCGTGACTGTTGGTGATGTCGGTCGTTCCAAACGTGAAGTTACCTTGGCCGAGATCGCCAACGTTGGCGGCGATTTGTCTGCAATGCCTCGAACGTTCACCCCGATTGCCAGGCAAACCAGCACTGCCGACACAGCCGCAATTCGTTTCATGAAGGCCTCTTCTTGAGATTCTTGATCCGCTTCAGGTGAGAACAGAAGCAAAAAAGCATTTGACGTCAAGATTGAGTTTGAGTCCAACCCTGAAATCTACTAATCAGAACAAGGTCTTCTGCCGGTGCCCCAAATCAGGCAGCACGTTAAAAGTGGCGACTTCAAAACTGTCGAAAGTAGCGTGTGGACTCTGGCGGCTCCGGACGGACAGACCAATACGTCATCGCATCGGGCCGTGGTTTCAATTGCAGGGGATCGCGCCCGCTGAGTTTCAGCAGGAATCCGATCGGAGTGAAAATACAGTAATAAATCACCGCCAGCAGCAGATGGGCGTTCACCCATCCAATCGGGAACCCAACCAGCATCCACGCGAGATACAACGGACGAATCCGTTGCGGAGACCAGAGTCCGGCGACCAGCCCGACCATCGCCAGTCCCATCAGCCCGATCGCCACCGCGTCCCAGCCAAACCGCCGATGCAACAGCCAGGCACCGATCGCTGTCACGATCAATTGCACCACGGCGAACATCCGCAAGTCGCGGCTGGAAGGTCGCCAGTTGATCTCAATCACAGCCATGTTTTTGCCCGTCAGTCCAAGAAGAATTGTTTCAGATATCCTTCGACCGCTTCGGGAGACAGCTTTGGTTGCTGTTCCTTGTAGAGCACGAACTTTTCCAGCACCAGAACATCAATGTTGGTGGCGAGGAAACATCGATACGCCTCGTCAGGCCGGCAGACAATCGGTTCGCCGCGCACGTTGAAGCTGGTGTTGATCAGCACGGGACACCCGGTCAAAGCCTCGAACGCCTTGAGCAGCCGATAAAATCGGCCGTGTCGATTCGCATCGACAGTTTGGATGCGAGCCGAATAGTCGACATGCGTGACTGCCGGGATGTCCGACCTGACAAGCTTCAACTTGTCCAGGCCGGATGCCTGAGATTCCGTCGAGATCGTTTCCGTTCGATGATCGGGACGAACCGGTGCCACGAGCAACATATACGGACTGGATTCGTGTGACCGCGTTTCGAAATAGTCCTGCACGCGATCCTGCAGGACGACGGGCGCGAAGGGTCGGAACGATTCGCGAAACTTGATCTTCAGGTTCATCACCGACTGCATCGTCGGGTTGCGTGCGTCTCCGAGGATGCTGCGAGCGCCGAGCGAGCGTGGACCAAATTCCATTCGCCCTTGAACCCAGCCGATAACCTTTCCCGCAGCGATCAACTCGGCAATCTTCTGGCAAAAGGCATCTTCATCGGCAATGTATTCAAACGGGGCGTTCACTCGTTCCAGATGTTGCCGGATCGCAGTTTCATCGGGCATCGGGCCGAGGAAACTGCCAGACTGTCCGTCGGGTTGCTGGGGGACACGGGGATTTCCGAGCAACTGGTGCCATGTTAGCAGCGCTGCCCCCAATGCGCCTCCCGCATCGCCGGCCGCCGGCTGAATCCAGATCGACTCGAATGGCCCCTCGCGCAGGATCCGGCCGTTCGCGACACAGTTCAGCGCCACTCCACCGGCCAGACAGAGGTTCTTCTGTTTCGTCTCCCGATGAATGTGGTGGATCATCTTCAACAGGAGTTCCTCGGTCACCAACTGAATCGACGCAGCCAGATCCATCTCGCGATCAGTGAGAGGCGATTCCGGCCTGCGCGACGGCCCGCCAAAAAGCTGATCGAATCGGGACGACGTCATCGTCAGCCCGGCACAGTAGTTGAAGTACTGCATGTTCATCCGGAACGAGCCGTCGGGTTTGATGTCGAGCAGTTTGTCACGGATCAGATCGGCGTACCTCGGCTGACCGTAGGGGGCCAGGCCCATCAGTTTGTATTCGCCCGAATTGACCTTGAATCCACAGAAGTATGTGAATGCCGAATACAGCATGCCGAGCGAATGGGGGAACCTCAGTTCGTGCGACAGATGAATGCGGTTTTCGTGTCCGGTTCCCCAGGTCGCCGTGGCCCATTCGCCAACTCCATCCACCGTCAAAATGGCGGCTTCATCGAATGGCGATGGGAAAAACGCGCTTGCCGCATGCGATTCGTGGTGCTCGGGAAAAATGATCTGCCGGGTGAACTGTCCGCCCAATCCGTTGCGGATTTCGCGACGCAGGTGCAGCTTCTTTTTCAGCCAGATGGGCAGTGCCGCCAGGAACGATCGAAAACCGCGCGGCGCGTATGCCAGGTACGTTTCGATCAGCCGATCGAATTTCAGGAGGGGCTTTTCATAGTACGAGACATAATCCACCTGATCCGGCGATAGACCGGCGGCACTCAGGCAATAGTCGATGGCCTGTCGGGGAAAGCCGGCATCGTGCTTGATTCGCGTGAACCGCTCCTCCTGCGCGGCCGCAACAACGCGCCCATCGACGACCAATGCCGCAGCCGAATCGTGGAAAAACGCAGAGATGCCGAGTACGGAAGGAATGTTGTTGTTCCATCGGGTGTGTGGACAGGTGCGTGGAAATCACAGGTCAGAGCGTGTGAATCAATTGAAAAGATTGAGGACAGAAGAAGATTCGGTAAAAAATGGGGGGTAAAAAATAAGGAAAACAGGCTGCCCTCTTCATTTTTTTGCCCCCCATTTTTTACCAAATCTTCTTTCCTTCAATTCTTTCACAACCTCTCAGGGGTCAGGGAAAGTGAACGTATTGCCGTCCCATACGTCCCCTGCGTCCCATCAGTCCCATTTCTTGCATCCGGTGAACGATTCACAGCCTGTCATTGCGGGGTGTTGGACTGCATCGGCTTCGACAGGGAATGCCTGATCCTGGCGGCGATCGCCTTCGCCATGATCAAATCGCCGGGCAGTCCCATCCGGCAATAGGTGTCGTTGTAGATTGGCTCGGCGTGATCTGCAAATACTCCGGTTAAATCGGTAATGTCCACGCCTGCTTTCGCCAGTCGAGGTGCCTGCGCCTGCATCAATGGAAAGCAGGCCCGAATGGCGACGCAGATCGGACTTCCTTCCTGGATCGCAGCGGCGGCCTCGTCCTGTCCGATCGGCTTGGAACCAACCACGTATTGGTTCGGCTGCAGAAAATGGAAATAGCGAATTCCGCGCGCCGCGCACAACCGGTGCAGAAGCAACGACGATCGCCACCAGAGTTCTGTGCAGTGTTCGTACATGGCCTGCTGGGACTCGAAATGCTCGGGGGGCCCGGATCCGCAAAAGGTCATTTCTTTTTTGGTATAGCGGTTGATCACCTGCAATTGCAGACCGATCGAATGATCCAATCGTTGCTTTCGTATTTCCCAAACCAGCAGCGCTGTCGGAGAATACTTCCACGGCGTGGAACCAAACCAGAGCGCGTCGTCGCGTTCCTGCTTTCGCAAGTAGGCGAGGTATCCTGCCATGCGAACGAAATCCGGACTGGCCGTGGTGGCAACCATTTTTCCCCAATCGCGGGGATACGCTGAAAAGACGCCGACAGGAACGTTGTCGATTCCCGGGAGCGCTGCTTCGTTGACGCCGTCGAGGTTGATCAGGATGTCAAACTCCGCACCCAGCGTCAGCAGATAGTTGACGGTCATCAACTGCTGCGGTTGCTTGTAGTCACCGTTCGCCAGTCGCACGAATTGAAATTCCCGCCCTGCAAATGCGGGAATCTGCGAGAGTTCCTCAGCGAGTGCATCGGTCGCGTTCTGACCGAATTGCTGTGCGACCGCTCCCCCCAGAATTCCCACAATCACCCGGGTCGTTGACCGCTGGTGAATCGGTGGCCCCGTGTCGACGAATCCATATTCAGTGACTGCGTACTTGGCGTCGTACTTGCCGTCGATCGATGCCCCTCCACCGTCAACCTGGGGTGACATGACGGTACCAATGTACGGATGGATTATGGCAGGCGCATTGAATTTCAGTTCCGGATTGGAACGGTCTTCGGACAAAGCGGCGCGACGTTGATTGGCGACCTGGCCCGAAGATTCCAGAAACATCCGCATCGCGACAAACGACAACGCCTCAATTGAGATCCACGTGCCCAACAGGATCAGCACGTTGATCATCATCTTCCGGTGCCGGGAGAGGCGTGGTATTCCTTGTGCCATGCTGGGCCTGCGTTTTGGGGTCAGAGTTCACCCCACCTTCCCCTGCGGAGGTGGTTTACGGGCTTTTGCACCAGCCCCTGAGTAAAAGGCAACTGAGATCAGCGCGGACCTAGTGGCAATGCCCCTGCCCCTTCTGGTGCAAAAGCCCGTAAACCACCTCCGCAGGGGAAGGTGGGGTGGTCCCCCGTTGAGGCCAAACAACAACAGCCGCCAATTCGTTTGGCGGCTGCTGAATTTGAGACATTCAAGATCGTGTGAATGACCGCTCACGCGCGACTTGGTTTACCGTCGTCCTTGCCCAGCATTTCGGCGAGTTGGCGAAGTTCGCCCAGTTCGCCCTTCCGTTGGTCGTCGGTGATGTCCGACGATTCGCGAATTTCCAGCATTCGGCTGCTGCGGACAAACCGCAGGCCGCGCAGCAGAAGTTCACGTTGCCGATCCGTCAATTCCAATTGCAGCATGTCACTCATCGGATTGTGGTCCGCAGGACTGATGAAAGCGGCACGCCAAACGATTGCCAAACGGCAAAAGCGTCCGCACGGGGAAAATAGTAGCCAGAGACCGGCGGCGTCTCAAGGATTGAATGAGTTCCGTCGGAATTTCCTAAAAACAGACTTCCCGCGAAATGAAGATCGAACCTTGATGCGGCAGACTTTGCCGATTTCGGTTCCGTCGATGAGACCGGCACGATGATCACAATCGCCCAAACATCCGCCAATGTGACGAACCCGGTCGCGATTCCGTCGCCGGTGGCTATGGATCATACACCTTCCGGTCACTGTACCGGTTGTAACGAGAATTCCTTCAGTCGCGAAGCATTTGAGGCCGAATCTGAGAACAGCGATGCTTCGTCTCCGCGTTGTTCAAGGATTACTGGATGGAAATCTTCAAGACTGGCGATGCGCTAACAAACGTTGATCCGTTTGATGCTCCGGGTGAAATCGTTTCGGCGTTGCTGCACGCGGCGGGATTCGTCCGGCAGAAGCTGGGCGAGTTTTTGGAACATTATGAGCTGTCCGAAGGCCGGTATTCCGTCCTGTCGACGCTGGATCATGCGGGAGCGAAAGGTCTTTCGCAGTCTGAAGTTGCCGAGCAAATGCTGCAGTCCGAATCCAATGTCAGTTCTTTGATTGATCGCCTGCACCGTGAGGGTTTGGTGGACCGGCAATGGTCGGATACGGACCGCCGAAAGCGGGTGCTTCTTCTGACCGCTGATGGCAAACAGTTGGTTCGACACGTTGAGGGTGCTCGCCGTCGGTGGGCGGAATCGTTGTTGGTTGATCTTCCTCCCCAGGACCGGCGGTCGCTGGCACTGGGACTGATGCACTTACCCGGTCAACCTGAAGCACACGTGCCGGCAACGCCACGCATTCCGGAAATATCGGCAGACGCTGATGGAGTACCGCTGTGGCCGGCGATCGCCAACCGCGATCCGAATTCGCCCCATTTTGCGTTGGAACGAATGTTGTCGACGTTGGGCTTGGCAGGCCGTTTTGGCGAGGACGAACAATGATTCCATCGCCGCCAGTTCGTTATTACTCCTTCGGCCTTCTCCTTGGGACCGTGTTGCTGCTGTCCATGGGGGGATGCTCGCGCAACTTCTGGCGCACACAGGCCGACTTTGACTCCCTGAACCTGTTGGAAAACAAGCAGTTCGATCCGCGCTGGGATATTCCGCGAACCACCGTTGACGCCGATCCCCGCAGCCGGTTTTACGATCCTTACGACTTGGATCGCGAACCCCTGCCCCCGGATGACCTCGCCGCGAATCAGTACATGTCATGGGTCTATGGCATGCGAGGCTACAAGAGCTGGCACCGGTTTGGCGAATCGATGTCGGTCGAGAATCCCCAGTGGCTGGCGAATTTCGGTTTGCAGCCGGATACGTTCCACGACGGATTCCGGGCCTCGGATGGAATTTCAATAATTCCCATGCCGACAATTCCTGCAGACACCGTGAATTTGGCTCCGACGATCGAATCCCTGACCTTGGAACAGGCCATCGAACTGTCCAGCATTCACAGCCGCGACTACCAGACACAACTCGAAAACCTCTTTCTATCCTCGCTGCAACTGTCGCTGGATCAGTTCCAGTTCAATGTTCGGTATCTGGGGACCAGCGGCAAAACGCCCACCGGGGCTGCGACGTACACCAATGTTCCGACGGGAGTTTCGAGCATGGCATTGGCGACTCAGGGGGGAGTCAGCCAGTTGCTTCCCAGCGGTGCCCAGTGGGCGGTCGGATTGGCGAACAACACGCTCTGGTTGTTCACGGGGGGAAGCAACACCACATCTCAGTCTTTGCTGTCGTATTCGCTCATTCAGCCGCTTCTGCAGGGAGCTGGTCGCAAGGTGATCCTCGAAAACCTGACGTTCAGCGAGCGCAACGTGCTTTACAATGTGCGATTGCTGGCGCGCTATCGCAAATTGTTCTTTGCCGATTGCGTCGTCAACACCGCGGGGGGGTCGACCAGTTCTCCCGCGGCCATTTCGGCGACCTCGGGAGCGGCGGTGACCAATCCCACCGTGATCAGCACGACGGCGTCAGCCTCCGTCGCGCCGGGAACGACAGTGGCGTCCGTTTCCGCGGCGACTGCCGGTGCTCCCCAAGGGTATTTTGGGCTGCTCTATCAATTGCAGCAAGTGTTGAATCAACGTGAAAACGTCGCTCTGCAGCGGGGACAAACCGAGCGGCTGCGCGAACTGGTGGCACAAACGCCGTTCCGCCGCCTCCCTGTCGGATCATTGCCCGACGGGATCGAGTTTCCTCCCGAACTGGCGGATAAGATTGAGTATTCCGTGCAGTCTCGGCGATTGCGCTGGAAGGATGACGATCTGATGACTGGCGACGAGCGAAAAAAACTGCTGACGCTCAGTGACGACCCGAATTATGTCGCCGCTGTTCGGGGGCTGTATGACCAGCAGCGGGTTGGCGTGACGACCGTGGACATTCTGACCGTCGCAACGCAATTGTCCAGGTCCGAAATTACGGAACGGGCGCTGACCCTGGCTTATTACGACGAAATCGACCAGTACAAATTCTTCCTGGGCCTGCCCATCGACATGCAGATTTCCATCGATCGCTCCCTGTTGAAGCCATTCGAATTGACCGACCCGCGGCTGATCGAGACGGAGGGGGACGTGATCAAATTCATCAAGCGGACAGTCGCCCTGAATGACGAGAATCCGCCACTGGGGGAGCTGCGGCGGCTGGCGGGGGAATTCCTGGAACTCATCGCCAAGGTCAGGACCCAGGGGATTGAGGTGCTGCAGGATGACTTCCGCAAGGTGGAAGCCAACACCCCGCGACGTTTGGCACAATTACTGAGCGATGACTCTCGTGAAATCGTGAAACTTACGCTGGAACGGGATGCCATCCTGTTTGCGTCGGTTCGCGCGAATTTCGAGGAAACGGTACAAATCGTGGAGAAAATCCTGGGGCAACTGTCGGCAGACAGCGTTCCCTTGAAAGTTCGCATTGAAGCACTGGGGGCCATCAAAGATGCCCGCGAAGACCTGTTGCTGGCGCTGCAAAACGTGCGTGTCCTGCAGATGGGGCAGCGTTCCGAACTGATCACGCTGCAGGACTTCGACCTGGATGTCGACGAAGCCGTGGCGATTGCCCTCGAAAACCGCCTGGACCTGATGAATGCCCGTGCCAAGGTGATGGATGCGCGCCGCAACATGGAAGTGGCGGCCAATCGGCTGGAAGCCGTGTTGAACGTCGTCGGACAAGGCAGCCTCAACACGTCCCCCACGGGAAGCCATGCGCTCGA
>Ga0206999_10087_pt1 | contig 23406 bp, 28 predicted proteins | sample Alteio_BWMinCont_92_FD_153482 | JGI IMG/M metagenome (GOLD analysis project Ga0206999, IMG submission 153482) | Enriched cells from forest soil in Barre Woods Harvard Forest LTER site, Petersham, Massachusetts, United States -... | ecosystem: Environmental > Terrestrial > Soil > Temperate forest >...
AGAACGATTCGCCAGACCCGCTAATAAACGAATGCGTGGCAGTTGCGTAGTCTGGAGCTCGCCTCGGGGGGATCACGGGCGAACCTTCCCTAATCCCGGTAAGGGAAGAGTAGCCGACTATCGGAAGTTATCGGAATTGCGTCTTCGCGTCGCACTCGTTACATCTGTACCGGAGTCGACGTTTGATCCCTCCATGGACGCTACGTCGGCCGGGTTGTGCGGCCCAAGCGGCGCTAACCGTGATGCTGTTTATTCGTCAAAGCCACTAGGATTGTAGGAACAGGCAGAGGGTCAAGAACGTTTCACCGATAGGGCTTCTGGAAGGGACGACTACAGCGCCTGGAAAAGGGCTAGATGAAACGCGACATGCGATTTGCGATTCGAATGCTGTTGAAGCAACCCGGCTTTAGCCTGATTGCGGTACTGACGCTGGCGCTGGGAATCGGGGCGACATCGGCAGTGTTCAGCTTGATTCAGGGCGTGCTTTTGACGCCACCACCCTACAAAGAGCCGCAGCAGCTCGTGCTCGTGCCAGCCGCGCGAACCGACGGGCAAAAACAGGAAAACCCTCGCGGCTGGCCCTCCCAACAATGGATGGAATGGCAAACGGAAGCAAGATCTTTTGAAGGAATTGCCGGCTACGGCTGGCAGTTCAACTTCCTGATCCGCAATGAGGGAAGCCAATCGATCCAAGGAATGGAAGTGACGAAGGATTATCTGCGGGTGATGGGATTGCATCCCGTGGTGGGGCGTGGCTTTGAGGACCAGGATTTCGGACAAGGACCGGTGAGGGTGATTCTGCTGGGGTATGAGTTCTGGGTGCGGACGTTCAACGGTGATCCACAAATCATTGGGAAAACTGTGCGCATCAGCAGGTGGGACGTGCCGCCGACGGTGGTTGGCGTGATGCCGCCGGGAGTGAGGTTTCTGCCGTCGCCGGGGGCAGCCAAAGAGCCGAATTACAACGTGAACGCGCTGGTGGACTTCTGGAGTCCTGCGGAGCCCGACCCGAAGTATGGGAAGGACCCGGATTGGAATCTCGTGGCGCGACTGAACGATCGCGTGACGCCGCAGCGCGGGCAAGGCGAGCTGGCGGTGCTGGCGGCGAGAGAGGCGCAATCGGAAAAACAGTTCGAAGGCTTCGTGCCTCAACTGCAATCGCTGAAAGATGAAATGAATCAAGACGGCAGAAGGATTTTGTTGCCGCTGCTTGGCGCGGCTGCGCTCGTGCTGTTGATCAGCTGCGGTAATGCCGCAGCTTTACTGTTAGTGCGCGGCCTGCAGCGGCAGCAGGAATATGCGGTGCGGAGCGCGATGGGCATGGGACGTGTTGCTCTTTTGCGGCAGGTTTCGGCCGAGAGTTTGCTATTCGCGCTGCTGGGTGGAGTATTCGGAATGGGGCTGGCGTTTGGCGCTGTGAAGCTATTCAAGGTGATTGCGGGACATGCAATTCCGCGGCTCGAAGATGTGACGGCTGGGTGGGCGGTGCTGGCCTGGGGATTGGGTGCAGCGGTGGTGGCGTCGATGTTTGCGGGCGTTTTTCCGGCGCTGCGGGCATTTCGCCTCGATCCGATGGAAGTGCTGAAGAACGCTGGGCCCAAAGGAACGGCGGGACTTGGAGAACGGCGACTTCTGCGCGGAGTCACGATGTCGCAAACGGCGCTGACCCTGGCACTGCTTGTGGGGGCCGGGCTGCTGATTCGGACGATGATCAATATTGCGAGAGTCTCGTCGGGCTACAACACGGGACACATCTTGACGATGAGTGTTACGGAAGTGCGGAGCTATTCCGAGTGGGCCAATTTTCACCGGCGCGCTTTGGAACGGGTTTCGACGATTCCTGGCGTGCGATACGCGGCTTTCGCATGGGGAGTGCCGCTTACCGGCAACAATTGGCCGGCGACAATGGAAATCGAAGGACAGGCTCCACCAACCAAGGAGAGCGAGAAGACGGCGCTGCCGCTGCGCGCAGTTACGGAGGACTATTTCAAGCTGATGGGCGTGGGAATGCTCGGTGGGCGGGAGTTTCGTTCGAGCGATGAAGGCAAGACGCCAAACGTAGCCATCGTCAACCAGGCATTTGCGGATCGCTACTTTCCGCATGCCAATGCAATCGGACGGAAGTTTTGGCTGAACGGGCGCGACAAGCCAGCGACGGAAATCGTCGGCGAGGTCTCGAATGGCCGAACAGATGATTTGACGCAGGTGGCGTCGCCCGAGATTTACCTGTCGTTGTGGCAGGCGACGGCGTTTTCGAAACATCTCGTGATCCGCACGACGGCGGACCCACGCGCTGTCCTGGTTGCAGTGGAACGGGAGTTGCGGGCCGTCGATCCCACCGCCGCAATCGAACACCCGAAGACTTTGCAGCAGATTCGCGATGATTCGCTGGCGTCGCGAACGTTCGCGATGCAGCTGCTCGTTGGGTTTTCGGTTGTGGGTAGCGTGCTGACGCTGGTTGGAATTTACGGCGTACTCTCGCTTTCGGTGGCCTCTAGGCGACGTGAGCTGGCGATTCGCAGCGCGGTTGGTGCTCAACAAAAGCATATTCGGAACCTAATTTTTGGCGAGGGATTTCGATTGATTGCGAGCGGAGTACTCGCGGGACTGGCGCTGGCGATTGTTTTGTCGCGTGTGCTGAGGACTTTTCTGTTTGAGGTGCAGCCTGGCGATCCGACGACGCTGATCGTTGTGGGCGCGTTGTTCGTGGGAGTAGCGCTGCTGGCATGTTGGGTGCCTGTGCGACGTGCCGCGAAAGTCGACCCGCTAGAGGCGTTACGTTACGAATGAATTGCACCGCGGCGGAAAGACCAGATCAGCGCATAAGGAGAGCGTATCGTGCATTTGTAGCCAGGCTCCCCGTCCTGATACGAGACTTCATGAATTCGATCTTGAACAGCTCGAGTCCTGATTAACGCGGGCAAGGGACGTTCTGACTCATGCCCAGAAGTCTTAGTGCAAGCCCGGTTCTGGGAAGTTACCAGATTACAAGCAACCAGGAAGTTATGCCTAGGATGGACTCTCTGAGTCCCAAGCCAGCGCGGTCTACAGAGGAACAATGTATTTGAAAACCGAGGCAGCCAGCGCTTCAGGCAACGGCCGCCTTCAGCGCAGTATGGAAACAATAGATCGCTATGTTCCGAATGTTCTCCGTTCATCCAGCCACTTCAGAGTGGCGAAATCAGCTCATCCGCTGATCCGCTCAGACGATGCTCGTCGAACAGGGGTGTTGATTGAAGTTGCTCGAGTCGGTCGAAGTTGGTCGAACGCTTACAATTCAGGTACTTGTTCGTGACATGAAGGTTGCTGTGCCGCAAGTAGTCGCGGATTGTGAGTCGACGTTCGCCCATCTCCGCCAGCATGGCTCCAACCGAATGTCGGAACGTGTGCCAGCCCACACCCGTGATTCCGATCCGTCTGAATGCAGGCTGTATTCTCTTTTTCAGGACTGACGCTAGGTCTAACGGCTTGATGCCTCGCAGTCTTTCGGAAGGGAATACGAAATCTTCCGGCTTGTTGTAGAACGCTTTGCGATCTCCACTCCTGCAAGGAATGCTTCAGGCTTGGATGCATCGGCAGCAGTTTTGCAGATGTTTCCGTTTTTGTGCTTTTGAGGTTTCCACCTCGACGGCAGTAATTTCTTGATTCTGCGCGAACGCGGAGAACTCGCAGGGTGCCATCGTCCAAACCGGAGTAGGGAATCACAACGAGGTCGGAGCTACACACGCGATCTGCTGGGGCTTAAGGTACCGAGAAGGAACACGCTGAGATCGAGAAACTGGCCGCATCGCACAGGCGATGCCTGACACACCGGCTGCACAGCATCACGGTCCTTGCGAAATCTGGCGACAGGATTGGATACAACATCGGCGGTCTCCGCCGTTATCGGGAGAGCAACTTCAAGAACCGTGATGGCCTAACAACTTCTACCTCATGATGGAACTTGACGTTGAGAAGAGCCTTATCCCCGCTCACGATATAGTCGGCGCCTGCAGCAATTGCGGCCTCCAGGAATTTATCATCATCAGGATCGCTGCAAACGGGCTCGGAAAACGGGACCGGCTTAACGATCTCCGAGCGGAGCTCGATAACTTTGAGAACGGACTTGAGCACCAGCATCTGCCGCTCTTTGGCAAACTCGTCGAGGACACGACGGTATTCTTCCAAGATGGGCAGCGATATCGCAAGGCGAAAGCGCTGCTCCTGCCACGCTTTGAGAATCTCAAATGGAGGGCCCTTCCAAAACACACCCTGAAATGAGGACGTTTGTGTCGAGGATCGCCTTGATTTTCACTTTGTGCGATGGCGGACTTTGGCAATCGCAGACTTCAGATCTGCCCTCTTGATGCCGGCCCTCTTGGCTGCCGAACGAGCTTGACTCAGAAGCTTGTTGAATTCCTCGATTTTAGGTGGAGTAATGGTCTTCAGGATCACGGAATCGCCTTCGCCGATCACGACAAATTGGTCTCCCTCGCTTAGGCCTAGGTCGTTGCGGATTTCTTCGGGAATAACGACTTGACCTTTGGACGAAAGCCTAGTGGTGGCATAACTTGCCATTGTTGTCGCTCCAATCTTACAAGTAAGAATGACACAAAACCTTGCTGAGCGAAAACTGGTGACATCGGTAGTTATTCATTTCTGCCTAGGTTTTGGCGCGCGCCCGACATGGGCTTAACGGTTGCACAAATCGTTGCACAAAAACAAGCCTACGCTGCCCAATGAAGCCAACGGTTGCCGACAGCCGCACCCCTAACCGCCTGATTCTGCGTGGGACAACGGGTGACCTCCCGCCTGTCACGGCAGAGGCCGCGGGTTCGAGTTTCGTCGTCCCCGCCATTCTTTTCAAGCAGTTGCAAATGGCACGTGTGGAATCTGGGTGCAATTAGGGTGCAACCGTACACATACGTGGGGCCATTGATGTTAGATGGTTACTCGTTCGGGTCGAATCGCCCTGCGATGATATCGCCTCCCTGGATCGATCACATCGGCCTTGATCGAATGCTAGGATTCGGGTTGAAGTATCCGACTCGATTCAACGACACTCATCTGAATCCGGATCGTCAAACTCTGTCGATTGGGAATTGACTCTTAGAAAACAGCTGCTCGGTCGTGCCCATGGCGAGAATCAATCGGCGCTCGATGCGCGGGAGCTCGATGAACCCGTACTTCCTGTAGAACGAAAGCCCTTCGGCGTCCTTAGCGTCTACGATGACAGCCGCGGATGCGGCCTGCCGACCCGACTGCAGGCTCCGATACAGTGCATCCAGGAGAAGCCTTCGGCCGAGGCCTTGGCCACGAAACTGGGTGCCGACGGCCAGGCGACCAAGAAGCGTGACTGGGACCATGGGATATTTAGGGAGCTTCTTCGCGAGCTCGACGGGAACGTCGCCCAGATCAATCGCGTATTGCGTAAGTGTGTAAAAACCGGCGATCGTTGTGCGGTCTGGGGTAACCACAAATGGAACTGCTACCCGTTTTCTTGCGTCTTGGCCTGCCTGTTTGTGGAGGTAGGAATCCAGTTCCGCCTTTCCACACGAAAAAGCCACTCGGTCGTGCTTGCTACCGAGCGGCTCAATAATGAACTGAAGCTGACGACTCTCGGCCAATCAGAGCCCCATTTCAGCCCTGTATCGGCGAGCCGCGGATCGGAGCGCTTCATTCGGGCGCGGCGGATTGAGCAGAGCGTTGATAAACACATCGCGAGCTGCGTCTCGAAGTACCAGCGTCTCGTGATTCCGGATAGTCTCGGCTGCAGCTTGCTGTGCGCTGACCACGAGAAACTCGGTGACAGTCGTACCGCGCAATTCGGCCGCGCGCTCGATCAACCGTTTCTGGTCGCGCGTGACTCGAGCCTCCAGTCGCTGTGCTTTTCGAGCGCGTCGACGTCTGACTGCTTGGGGCATAATTACTCCAAGCCATTGATTGTACGGCTAGTAGACGGACGAGTCAAATATGTGCGTCTGATAGCCGTACAAAGCTCGGCGCTTCTTTGTGCGAAAGTCAGCTCAAACTGTTTGCTGGAGATGCAGGTTGACAATACGGGTGGTGCTGGCCATGAGATAGCCAACGTCAGACACAAATCGCTGCTGGCGTCAAAGGTTTTTTCTCTGTCCGATCACCGTCCAATAAGGCTTTCTCAGGCTCCGGAAACCGTTTTTAGAAACCGTCTGTGCCGTTCACTGTCACGGCAGAGGCCGCGGGTTCGAGTCCCGTCGTCCCCGCCACAGAGCCGAAGGGCAGGGGGCGGGCGAAACGAGTGGAGTGAATTCTTTGCCGAGGCAAAGTTCGATAACTTCCTGTTAACGACTAACCGGGAGTTGGCAAAAGACGAGTTACCTTTCTTCAGAGCAACAATTGAATCTTGTCAAACTGCTGAGCCCAACCTATCTTAAACAGGGCGTACGCGATGAGGGGAATGCCTACTTCTTTAACAGTGACTCTGGCCTTCCCCTCAGATTCACTGAATTCGATCCCGCGCAGTTTTCGGCTTTTCGACACTCAGCTGAACACGACTGTGCAGTTCTGCACGTTTACGAACGCATGGGCGGCCTAAAGTACGGCGAGGTGGAGGTTGGCCAGGAGCCAGTGATATTCGATTCAGAAGCGATACACAGGTGATACATCAAAGGCCTTATGCCGGCCAAGATCTTATCCGCCTTTGGGCAGAAAATGCGCGCTTTAAGAAGCCGGGCATGGAAAACACGGCGTTCCCAATCGTCCACTGGCGCCGTTTGTTTCTCTCGTAGTCTGCAATGAGGTAGAAACTAAGGTCGAAAGCTTTAGGGTCAGTCACTTCATCGATACGGAGGGCCTCGACGCGCTCTTCCTTTGGGAACCCACCAAGGAGTCCACGAGCGTATTGGCAAGCCAGTCCTCGTACTTTTCGGCAGACCATCCACGGTCGCGTACCAGCATTCGGTAGAGGTCCCTTCCAGTCAGCGTCCAGAAAATGTCGCGCGCGGTTGTGTAGTCGAGTCCCGACCGCAGCTTACCCGAACTACGCAAAATAGCGATGGTGCCTTCCTGCCTCTCGTAACGCTGACCCTCTTTCTGGCGCTCGAGGCGGGCAAGTTCGGGCGCCACGACGCCGGCCCCGCGCAGCAGATCGAGAATTGCGCTTTGCGACTCGTGTATTCCGCGAGCAATGGGAGCAGCCAGCCGTAAACGCACGATGGGGTCGCTTGCGCTCAGTGCGCGCTGAACGGCGCTTTCGTAGTCAGGACCGAACCCAGCTTGATCCAGCAATTCCCGTAGAATTCCGGTCTTCGACTTAAAGATGGCGTACACGCTCGGCGCAGAAACTTGTGCTTCCTGGGCAATCGCGTCGATGGTCGTTCCCGCATACCCTTGCCTTCGCAGAAGATGCTGCGCCGCTGCGACGATACGCTTGCGGGTATCGCCCGCCTGACGCTCGCGAACGAGTGACCTGTACTGGCGCTTCGCTCTGTTTGCCAAGGCACAAAATTATAGCATCCATTACTCAGTATAGTTATCTATATCCAATATGACAAAAGAAATCTACTCTTCGTTAGGCGAACATGAGTTCTTGTCAGCGCGCAGCAAGATGAAAGTAGTGATACTGGGTGCGACCGGGAGCACGGGATTAGAGATCGTTCGGCAGGCGGTCCAGCAGGGCCACTCGGTCACAGCATTGGTTCGCTCCTCGGATCGACTGAAGCAATTTGCGGATCGCATCACTGTCCGGCAAGGGAATCTACTGAACAGCACCGATCTCGAGCATGCGATTCAAGGCCATGACGTCGTTTTATCAGCATTCGGACCGCGGGTGCCCATTTCGAAACAGGACACAGATCTCCTTCAGCGATTTGCTGTCGCTTTGACGAGCGCTATGGGGCGTGCGGGAGTCCGGCGCGCAGTGGTCGAATCAGTAGCTTTTCTTTTTAGGGATTCGATTCTGCCCCCAACCTATCTTTTCGGCTGGCTGTTTTTCCATACGGTTGTGGCCGATGCATCCGCGATGGAGCGCGTCTTCGAGGAAAGCGGTCTCGACTGGACGATGGTGCGTCCGCCACAGCTGACCGACAAACCCTACACCGGAAGGTATCGCGTGAGGGTAGGGCAGCTGCCGGTTTTCGGTTTCAAAATCTCACGCGCGGATGTGGCCGATTTCATGATCAAGGCGGCCCAGGAGCCATCGTCAGTTCACAAAATTATCGGAGTCTGCAATTGACCACAAAGGAGATCACATGACGCTGAATTTAGTTGTTTTGTATTTGCATGTGCTCGCAGCCAGTGGGTTATTTCGCCAACCCACAATGCCAACGGATTGCCACAAGTCTGGCGTGGCAGCCATGAGTAGGACGATGCCAGAGAAGACGGCGGACCGCAGAGGCCGAGGGCAGATCCAGAACGGCGTAGCGGCGTCGAAGAACGCCGACTCCGAGCGTCCATAAGGGTCTCGGGTACGCTGGAACGGCGATAATAGGAGGCAAGTTGTGAGGCAAGAAAACTTCGGGGACAGACGTCTGGCACCCGCATTTCCAGAATGATAACCTGCCCCCATTCCTCGCCAGCACAAAAAGACCGTCAGCGCAGGTCAGCGTTGTGATTGTTGTTTGTGCGAATCTGTGTGCCAGCCGGGATTGATCCAGTGACCACTGCGAAGAACAAACACTTCCGTGGCGCGGCCCGTGGCAAGCGAACGTTTGCCACCCACGTCTGTTTCTAAAACAAATTCGCTATAGACGAAAGCGGTCTCGCCATAACGTTGTATTTTGCCGCGCGGGAACTCAAGGCGCAGCAACTTTCCACCCTGAGCTTGAAACTCAGCTGTTTCCCGGAAGATGTCAGCCTGGCTCTCCCACTGATCCTCACTGGGGCTGATGGCGATGGCTTCGGCCGGGACGAGCTCCTGAAGAGTCTTGGTGTCGTTGGCAAACCAAGCTTGCCAGACGGATTCACGGCACTCCAGGATCGCGGCGTCCTGGCCGTCCTGGCTGTCCTGCGCGAAGGCCGTCACTGCAGAAGTGAGTATCACTATGCAGGCAAGGAAAATCTGACTTTGCTTCTTCATTTGTTCTCCGCATAGAGTGCAACCAGAACCGAGCAAGCAGATGCGGAAAACACCGAGTAGTCCAGCGGCGCCTTAATCCCGAATGAGATCGCCATAGCCGTGCCGAATAGAACCAGCAGGGCGGCGCTGCCCAGAGCGACCCAGCGGGTCCAGAGGCCGAGAATCAGCAAGACGCCGAACATGAACTCGAGAAACGTAGCCGACCAGCCGAGAAAGGGGATGGTCGATGCTGGCATGAACGAGTCCGATCTGCGCGTCCGCGATCATCTTTAGCGCATCATAATCCAGTTCATCGATGCGAATGATATTTCCGCTCTGAGCCATGCGTTTCATCGCCTCTCGCGGCTCCTTCTTCATGCGCCGAAGGGTTACAAGCTTTCGCGCCCCAAACGCCAGATTGTCAGCGGTCTGAAGGGTCAGATAGTCATTTTCTGATTCGTAATGTGGGGGGGGGGGAGTAGATACTTTGCGGAGACTCGATTCTTTTCGCAGAAACCATCCCAGGCTTGTTTCACGCGGCCACTAAATTACTCTTGCTGGGGCATGGATTTCTTCTCCGTTAGCTGACACCTTCAACAACGAGTCCGTGATAGATCGCCCCGTGTTTGCGGTGCTTGGCGACGTTTTGGTAGGCCTCGCTGTAAATCCAATCCTTTGCGGCTTTTACGCTCGGGAATTTCACAATGACCATTCCCTCAATCGGATCACCTTCAAGGACTTCGTGCTTTCCATCGGCTACGAGCACTTCGATAGGATGATGCTTCATCGTTGCTTTGATTCCAGCCCGATATTTTTCGAGCTCTTTTTGATCGATGGTTTTAGTTCTCGTGAAGACAACGTATGCGGACATGATCGTTCTCCTTCTTTTCTAATCGATTACCGAAATTCCCATGGAAACCTTTGGGCCGTAGCCCGCGTTTTTAACTCAGTGAAGTGTCAAGAGTCTTGTCGGCGGGCTCAGACTGTCGGACGGTTCCGCCGTCGATAACGATTTCAGTGCCGGTGATGGCGTCATTCATCCGGCGTATCCTTTCTTCCATCAGTATGGATAGGTCCAATGCTTACCATCTAAGCGCACATGGTGTTGTTCTGCTGAAGGCGTTTACTTGTTGTCGTTTTACTTGTTGCCGCCGTTCGCGAAGATGATTTCTCCCGTGAGCCAGCCCGCATCATCCGAGACAAGAAATACGGCCACGCGCGCGATGTCCTCGGGTTGGCCGACGCGGCCCAGCGGCGTACTCGCGATTATCTGCTTCTTAGACTCCGTTCCCATGACGCCCGCCGCGTGCGCACCCTCCGTTTCGGTTCCACCGGGATTGAGAGCGTTAACGCGGATTTTTCTGGGGCCGAACTCTTTTGAGAGCACACGCGTCAAGCCATTGACAGCGCTCTTTGACGCCACGTAGATCGAAAGGGTCGGGTAGGCAGTGACACTGGCCTCCGATCCGATGTTGATTATGCTGCCGCCTTCCGCCCCGAAGGCCGGCAAAGCGGCTTCGATCATGAGGAACATGCCCAGCACATTCGTGTTGAACTGACGGTGAAATTCCTGCTCGCTGAACTGCTCGAAGGGCGCAAACGAGAAGACGCCCGCGTTGTTCACGAGCACATCCAGGCGGCCGAAGGCTTTTTTCGCCGCCGCGACGAGGCGTTGTGCGTCGGACCTCTGCGCCACGTCGCCTTGCACGGCGATGGCTCGCCCGCCTTTGCCGGTGATTTCGCGCACCACCCGTTCCGCGCCTTCATGATCGCGCGCATAGTTCACAACCACCGCCGCGCCTTCCGCGCCGAAAGCTTTTGCAATGCCTGCTCCGATTCCTTTTGAAGCGCCTGTCACTATCGCAACCTTATTGTCGAGTCGTTTCATGATGTGCTCCTTTGTTCTAGCCGGCCGGTGTCGGCTGGCCTCAGATGGGTAGATGGCTCGTACCTTTTATTTGTAGAGCCAAGGCTTATAGGCAATCTCGATGTTGTATCCGTCCGGGTCGCCGATGTTTGCCGCGAAGTAGTCGGCGCGCCATTCGGGCCGAAGGCTCGGTTCCTTGTTTGAAGTCGCTCCCGCGTCCATCGCCGCCTTGTAGCAGGCCCTGACAGCGTCCGCGCTCTTGGCTGTGAATGCGACGTAAAGATCTTTGGCGACTTCGCCCTTCTTCAGCCAGAAACCCGGAATGTTATTGATGGCGAAACCGCGCTGGGGAACTTGATCGAACTTGTAGGGCATGTCGATGCCAAGCGGCTCAAGCAGCTTCTTGTAAAATTCGCTTGACCGTTCCAGGTCAGAGACGGGAAGATAAATATGGTCAATCATGGCTTTCCTCCTATCGTTTGACGGTGACAGCCCGCGGATCCGCGCCTCGTGCGGCCACCCTCGGCGCATCTTGGCGAAGCAGTCGCGGGCTGTTGCCGTTCAGTTTGTGATTTGCGTCCTCGCGACCAGCCGCCGCAGCATTGGCGCGAGATCTGGCGCCTTGTAGAACGGATGTCCACGGAAGATTTCCGCGCATTTTTCATCCAGGGTGCTGAGGGCCTCATGCACCTTCGGTGCGGCTTCCCGCACCTCGCCTATTCGTTCGCGGACAAACAACAAATTCTCGGGATCGACGTAGCCTGCCTGTATGAAGCCACGCGTCTTCTTGGCACACCGGCAGGGGTTCGCCTGGTTCACCAGTCCGCACTTGTCGTTCATAAAGTTGCGCAAGTCTCGCCGCGCACGGGCCAGGCGTTGTCGAAAGTTGTCGGGAGTGATCTCCAACACGTCAGCAGCAACGGTGTCGCTTACCTCGAAGATGGCACCGAGGATAAAGGTCAAGCGTTGTTCACGATCAAGGCAAAGAAGCATTCCCGAGGTGCAGGAGAGCATCTCCTCGGTCACTAGCAGGTCAGTCTCCGCCGATGTGGCCTTGAGATCGGCCAACTCTAAATCTGGCATCTCGTCGAGCGCCGCGCCGTAGGAAGCAAAATCGATGGAGGCATGCCGCACCTCCACCTGCCCGCGCTTCATATTGAGCACGTGGTTCACTACGATGCGGTATAGCCAGGTGCGGAAGCTGCTCCGACCCTCAAACGACGAGAGCCGGGTGAGTACTTTGATGAGGATCTCTTGCGTGGCGTCCTCAGCATCCTGCGGGTGGTGGAGCATGCGAATGGCGATGTTGTAGATCCACGTTTGGTGCCGCTGGACCAGGTCTTCGAGCGCCTGGTGATCTCCCGAGCGGGCGCTTAGAACAAGGCTTTGGTCCTCGTGGTCGGGGGAATTATCTGCTAGCGGATTATTGATAGTCATGGTGCACCTCCAAGCGCCCATATGCCCTGGCTCGATTCTCAGAGAGCCTTGGGTATTGCAGAGAAGTGGGCGCTCACAATCTTCCACTGCCCGCTTTGTTTGATGAAGACCAAGGTAGTTCGGCCATGGATCGAGATGATCTTGCCGTCTTTCGTTACTCCCGTAAACATGTCGTGGGCATTTACGATACCAACGGTATCGCCATAAACGCGGCACGATGGTTGCCGGAAGCCGAAGCTGGCTGAGGCAAGGCTCGCGATGACCTCGTTGAGATACTTGGCAAAGAGCGCCTTGCCATCGAACCGGTAGGGAACGTGGTCAAACACTTCCACATCCTCGGAAAGCATGTCCAGGATGGGCTGGAGGTCGCGCTGATCGAAGGCATCGGCGAACTTCTGGGTTAAGGCTTGGAGTTCCTTCACGCTCATGTTTGTGTCTCCTCTGATGAGTTAGACACAGGCCGCGCCACACTGTGACAGAACTATACCGCTAAACTTGCTGACCGCCGGGGCACCGGCGAGTGGACGTTCCCATCAGATACGTACCGACGGACCAAGGTGAAACTCCCCGTGGCTGATTAGTCGGTTGAGGTAGTAGCCGTTGCGATCCTGTGGTCCGCTGCCCCAGTTGTAATTGCGGTAGACCTCATAAAAACCGCGTGATTCTGCGCCGAAGGAGACGTACCAGAAAGGTCGAGCCCGATGCACTTGAGTGGGTCCCAAAAGTCGTCACGCCCGTTCCCGTGGCGATACAAACCGCTCCAGTCCTCCTTACTGCGATCCAGTTGATAATCCGGCATGCCTGAGCCGCCCGCGGTCACCTGCGGGCCACCGGCATTGGTGACTTGCGAGGATTGCGCAGGGGTAGGATGTGATTGCGCCCAAATCGGTACGGCTGCACCGACCACGAGAGCAGCGGCAAACAATTGCTGCGTCCGCCGCGTTCCTCGTGAAGGACGGCAACCGTTGCAGCGGGCCGCTGCCGCCAGCCTGTCAGCGGGAGCGCGCAACCTGGAGAGGAGTCCCGCTTACTTTCCGAAGGCCTGGGCGATCTGGCCGACGAGCTTAGCCCAGCCCATGTCCATAGCCCCGTAGACCTCGCCGGCCTCCGGTCGCGCATTGTCTTTGAGGATTTCCACCATCAAGGTTGCATAGTCCGAGACAATGACGCCCGCCTGTAGCATGCGCAGGATCCCAGCCTGCCGCTTGGTTTCGCTGAATGTTCCAGAGGCGTCGACCGCCACATAAGCGTCGAGCCCCTTTGCCACGGCTGTCATGGCCGGAAAAGCCGCGCAGACTTCGAGCGAGATGCCGGCGAAGATGAGCTTTTTGCGGCCAGTCGCCTCGATGGCGCGAGTCACCCGCGCATCGTCGAATGCGTTGACCGATGAACGGTCGATGATCTCGATGCCGGGCAGCGCTTCCACAAGTTCGGGGAACGTCGGGCCCCACATGCTGTCGCGCGCTGTCGTGGTAACGACGATTGGCAACTTCAGCGCTTTCGCAGCTTTGGCCAGGGCTACTACATTGTGTTTCAGCTCGCCGGTCGAATAGTCACGGACGCCTGTCATAAGACCGACTTGATGATCGACGAGGACGAGCGCTGCATTTTGGGAAGTCAGCGGTTCGTAAGGACGCACTTGATTATTCATTGCATTCTCCTTTTGCGGTGATACTGGTTTCAGCCAGCTATCCAACCCGATAAATTACTTTACTGTACGTTACGTTTTATAATAAGGCGATGCCTATGTCAATTGAATTTACGCTACGTTCCGTTAAACTTAGTTCCATGAAGAAGAACGTGCTCCCCACTGCGCGCAAAGGCCGGCCACCAAGCAAGATGGCGGCATCGCATGCCGCCATCATGGATGCGGTCTATACCCTGCTTCAGGAAAAGTCACTCCGAGACTTGACCATAGAAGAGGTCGCCAAGCGGGCCAGGGTCGGCAAACCCACCCTTTATAAATGGTGGCCGACCAAGGCAACCTTGGTGTTGGCCATGCTCTGCGAGCGGATGGCTCCCAACCTGGAGAAGCCGACGGTCCTGACCGCGGAAGAGTCTCTGCGCCTTCGGGTGCGGCGCTTGATCGACGCCTTCAGCGGGCCGTTTGGCAAGATCGTGGCCGGGTTGATCGCCGAGGGCCAGAGCGAGCCAGCTATGCGTCAGGCGTTCTTCGACCGATGGGTTAGTCCTCGGCGGACCGCTACCATCGCCGATCTGCAACGGGGCAAGAGTGCTGGAGAATTGCGGTCAGATACAGAACCTGACCTGCTGAACGACGCGATCTTTGGCGCGATCTATTATCGCTTCTTATTGGGCTCGGGCCCGTTTACCAGACGGTTCGGCGAAGAATTGGTCGAGCAAGTCATCCGTGGGCATCGCTCGGGAAATGCCCGAAGTTGATGGAAAGCGAGAGTGCAAGTTTCGAGGATCAGCCTTGTCGATGGGCGCCCATTCGGCAAGGTCGTCTTCACCATCTACCGGCTTTGATGTGGCCACGCCATGCGGGCAGCTGTCAAGTTGACGCATGACCGCCATCCGCCAATCTAACCGTATGATACCGAGCGGATTGTCGGCAAACCTTACCATCGACCACTCGTGGATGCAATTATGCCGACCCGCCATTGTCTTATAGCGGTTCGCTCTTCTGGGACTCTTGTCCTTTTGTACATGCTAGCTTCACCGGACTCCGCGGAAGCCCAACCACGATGCAAGAACGACTGCACACAAATAAACCGCATCGATGACGACTGCAAGTGGAACGCCCCGGACTGTCTGCGGCTTGAATTCTGGATCGAAATAGAACTATTCGGATATCGAATCGGGGTACCTTGCGAGATGAAATACAGGCTGGCGGCAGCTGCTGCAGCGGCCACCATTGCAGGAACGTTGTTACTGTTGATTAGAACGCTGCCTTACAACTCAGTTTCGCCAATATCTCTTTACACCTCAAGCATTTACATCGTGCCCCTTGGAATCGCATTCTCACCTAAATACCGGTTGGGGGTAGCATCGGTACGCCGCAAGAGCGTGAAGCCGTGCGCTCGTGACTGATTTCGTTCAGCTCTTTTTCCGCCTGAAGCCAACCCGCGAGATCGAACCCCTCTATCCGTCCACGCTGAACATAAATCTCGTACGCCCGCTCTTGAATCTCCCCTAAGGTTGGCTCGTACGGGGGTAGGCTTGATCGGTTAGTTCGCAGCGGGCACTATGAGTTGTTGTGCGGGATTCTGCCAGGGCGCGGCTCATAGTTCTGCGTTTGCGTAAGAATTGATCTCACAGTTCAAACAGACTTCTTCGAATTTTGGAGTCGTCCATTCCATGGCTTTCTCCCATAACCTGGGTATTCGATTGAATGAAATCCTCACCGGCTAAATACCAACTTCTCGGTTGGTCATTTTGTGATACCTCAACACACAAGTGGGTTCCTGTGAAATTCAAATACCCACTATGACCCTTCCTGTTTTTTGAACTCGCTCATCAACGACCTTCAAGAACGCGGTGATCTTCATATTCTTTTTCCTCGTAAATCGATGACTTTCTGTTACTGATCCCTTAATTTTCTAAATGCGGAACGCATTTCCTCGACAAAAATGTCCGGCTGTTCGAACGCGGCGAAATGGCCGCCGTGCTCAGCCTCGTTCCAGTAAATGAGATTCGAATAGGTCCGCTCGGCCCAACTCTTTGGAGCACGATATATCTCTCGCGGGAAGACGGTTGCGGCCACAGGCAAGGTGAGCTTGCCTCCTGAAAATGAGCTGCCCTTATTTTCCCAGTAGATTCGTGCTGACGATGCCGCGGTGTTTGTGAACCAGTAGAGTGAAATGTCGTCGAGCATCTGGTCCCGCGACAGCGCGTCTTCGGGAGAGCCGTTGTTGTCAGTCCAACTGTAAAACTTTTCGCAGATCCACATAGCTTGGCCCGCCGGCGAGTCTGACAGCGCATATCCGATCGTCTGCGGCCGAGTTGCTTGTTGGCGGAAGTAGCCGCTGCCGTCGCCAAGGAAGAGTTTGGCACCATCGACCGCCCTCTGCTCTTCGAAACTGAGATGCTCTGGCATTTCGGTAGGAAACACGAATTGCCAATTGAGATGTATTCCAGCGAGTCCAGGGGGAGCAAGATGCCCGAGTGCGGTCGTTACACCCGCGCCCCAGTCTCCCCCCTGGGCGACCCACCGCCTGTAGCCAAGCCGCTGCATCAGCAGACTCCATGCGGAGGCAATGCGGGGGAGGTTCCATCCCGGTTTGGTTGGCTTGTCAGAAAATCCAAATCCCGGAAGAGACGGAACGACTACATGGAATGCGTCCTGTGCGCGACCACCATGCTCTGTCGGGTTCGTAAGGGGACGAATGATCTTCATGAACTCCACAATCGATCCAGGCCAACCGTGAGTCAGAACGATTGGCAAAGCATCAGGATGTGGTGAGCGTACGTGGATGAAATGAATACCCAATCCATCGATCAATGTGCGAAAATTTGGAAACGAATTCAGCTCTGTCTCGAAGCGTCGCCAGTCATAGCCAGATTCCCAATACTCGACCAGCGATTTTGCGTGAGCGAGGGGAACTCCCTGAGACCAGTCCTTGACTGGCTGTTGGTTGGGAAATCGGGTAGCTCGCAAGCGCGCCCGAAGATCGGCAATGGCTTCCTGCGGAACCGAAATATGAAATAGACGTACTTGTTCGGTAGCCTCGGGTAACTGCAACTCTAGTGCTTTTGGCATAACTGTACTTCCATTCAAAAACGCACCGGCGCCTTCGGACTCATGACTGATTAAGACCTGTCAGGTTGGTGCCCCATTCGAGGATCGGCAAGTTCCACTCAACGTCTACCTTGTCGAGAAATTTCTTGGTGTTCTCGATATAGGCCTTTCGGTAAGGCTTCGTCCCCTGGGTCGCGTCGAACTCCGCGCGTGTTCCTTTCCATAGCTCGTAGAGCACGAACTGATTCTGCCGTTCTGGAGTTTCGTGAAGAATGCCCATGATGAATTCGGGTTCCTTTGCACAACGGTCAAGCATGCCCTTTATCTCGACGAGAAGCCCCTCTTTCTGACTAGGTTTGACTTGGTAATGAAGGCTCAGAGAGGTCGTTGCTCTTTGCGTCATAGCGTTTCCTTTCGAAATGTTGTACCCATGAAAACCTCCTGCTTTTGAACCGCAGGCCGACGGCAGACGAGGTTAGCCTCGTCTGCCAGGAAGCTTCTAGCCGCCCTTGACTTGCGCGGCACCCAGCAACTGGGTCTCCCACAGAAATACAGAACCAGTAGCGCCGGCATGGTCGATAAAAAGCCGAGCGACTTCTTCCAGATGCTCTGTGCGCGCCCAATCACGCTGAAGTTCTCCCGCCAAGCCAAGCCAGGTAATGGGTTGAGCTCCCGCAGCCGACATGCGGCGGACAGCCATATCGTGCGCTTCAAGAGAGACGCCGCCCGACGCGTCGGTGACTATGTACACGTCGTAGCCGTCGCCCATTGCGTGGATAGCGGGCATCGCAAGACACATCTCCGTCCAGAGCGCGGCCATGACCAGCTTCTTCCGGCCGGTCTTCTTCACCGCCTCGACGACTCCGCGGTCCTCCCAGCAGTTGATGAAAGTGCGGTTAATCGTCTTTTGATCCGGAAAAACTGCCTGGACCTGCTTGAAAATTAGTCCCCCGCGTTCCTCATTGACTGTGGTGAGAATCGTCGGAATACCATATGCCTTCGCGGTTTTGGCTAGAGCTGTAACGTTGTTGATCACGATCGTGGGGTCGTGACTGTTTACGTTTGCCAACTGGAAAGGTTGGTGGTCAATGAGCAGTAAGGCACAGTTCTCCGGTGTCAGAAGAGCGTCGAGGCCGACTTTCGTGAACGTTTGCATGATGTATTCCTCCTTATACCTGCGCGATGCCGCCATCGGCGAAGAGCTCGATGCCGGTCACGAAGCTTGAATCATCGGAAGCAAGGAAGACAGCCACTTTGGCAACTTCGTCCGGCTGCCCCATGCGACCGAGCGGCACTTGCGAAGCGAGCGTGCTATAAAACCCCCCTCCGTTGTTCTTCATTCGACGCAAGACCCGCGATGCCCGGAGTTTCGATAGGTCCGGGACTGACGACGTTGACGCGGATCTTGCGATCCTTCAAATCCAACGTCCAGCAGCGGGCAAAGGATCGTATTGCCGCTTTGGAGGCGGAGTAAACGCTGAAAGCGGGCATAGCCGTGGAGCCCGCTGTGGAGGCCGTCATGATGATCGACCCGCCATCCGGCACCAAAGGCAGCGCCTTCTGAACGGTGAACAACGTACCTTTCACATTCGTATCGAAAGTGTGATCGAAGTGCTGTTCGGTAATTCCGCCGATCGGAGCGAAGCTGCCGCCGCCGGCATTCGCGTAGACGATGTCGAGCCGGCCTTTTTCGCGTTTGATTTGTGCGAAAAGATTGTCCAAGTCATCGAGATTCGAGGAGTCGGCCTTGACGGCCGTGACGTGGCCGCTCATAAGTTTCGCGGCTGCATCCAGCTCGGCCTCTCGCCGACCGGTAACGAAGACGTACGCTCCTTCCTTGACGAGGCCGATCCCGGCTGTTCCACCTGTGACAAGCGCGATCTTTCCTTCAAGTTTTCCTGACATTTGTTTTCCTTCCTGGTCTTGTTGCCAAAGCGTCCAGCAGTCAACGCACTTGAGCGAAGCTCTTGCGCAATTCGGCAACGAACAGATCGGGCTGCTCAAGCGCGCCGAAGTGACCACCTTTCGGAACCTCGTTCCAGTAGAAGAGTTTCGAATAGGTCTCGTCGCCCCATACCTTTGGCGGCGTAAAGAAGTCACCCTTGAAGATGCTCACTGCGATTGGTAGGTCGATGGGCATGCGGCCAAAGTCCTTGCCCCAGCTCTCAAAATAGAGGCGCGCAGAGGACGCGGCGGTGTCGGTCAGCCAGTACAGGCTTATGTCATCCAACATGTGATCGACAGAGATCGCCTCCGCGGGATCACCTTTGTTGTCGCTCCAAGCCTGAAACTTTTCGTATATCCACATTGCTTGCCCAACCGGTGAGTCAGCAAGACCGTACCCCAGTGTTTCGGGACGGGTGGCCTGGATGGAGCCGTAAGCGGCCCCGTCGCTCCCATACTTGCCGAGTTGAGCAAGCGCTGGCTGTTCTGCAGCGGTATAGCCGCCGGGCGGCGGTGGTGGAGGCGGAAAAAGAATCGGAAGATTCAGATGAATGGCGGCAAGTCCTGATACATGCTGCTTGGCCATCCAACTCGTCACACCGGCACCCCAATCGCCTCCTTGTGCGACGTAGTGGTTGTAACCCAGACGAGCCATCAGGACTGCCCATGCATTGGCAATCCGCGGAAGGCCCCAGCCAGGTTCGGTGGGCTTGTCAGAAAAACCAAACCCGGGCAGGGATGGGATAACAACGTGAAAGGCATCTTCGGTTTTGCCGCCATGGACCGTCGGGTCTGTCAGAGGTCCAATGACCTCCAGAAACTCGATGATCGATCCGGGCCATCCATGCGTCAGGATCATCGGCAAGGCATTCTCGTGCTTTGATCGGACGTGAATGAAGTAGATCCCGAGGCCATCAATTTGCGTTCGAAATTGCGGCAGCCCATTCAAAGTGCTCTCAACTCGACGCCAATCGTAGCGCGTGCGCCAGTAGTCAGCGAGGGCCTGCGCCTTGGCGAGCGGTACCCCCTGAGACCAATCCGTTACGGGTTCCTTGTTCGGCCACCGAGTGTTGGCAAGCCTCTTCTTGAGATCGTCGAGTGCCCCCTGCGGTACGTGCACGGTGAAGGATGAGAGGTCCTTCGTCGCCGCCGGGAGCACGAGCAACGGGGCCTTCTTGCCGCTCTCCTGGGCCCTTATAGGCTCGAGCCCCTCTAACAACAAACCGGCGCCAGCGGTTACAGCCGCGGTGCGTATGAACTTACGCCGTGAGCTGACGGGTACTGCTATTTCTGCTCTGTGTTCTAAACCGTCTATCATGAGTTGCTCCAATCCTCCGTTTCAAATTTTGTGCGCTGCGAAGCACTTGCGCGGGGTTCAGACCACAGCCAGATCGCTAGGCTCGCCGTGACCTGAAGGCGTTTCGCAGCTCGTCGGTGAAGAGCTTTGGCTGCTCGAACGCGGCGAAGTGCCCGCCCCTGTCTAGCTCGTTCCAGTAGAAAAGGTTTGGCCACAGTGCCTCAGCCCAGGCTTTTGGCGGGACGAATATCTCGTGCGGAAAGACCGACGCCGCCATTGGCAGCTCGATCCGTCCGCCGGACGCGCCCGCCATGCCGGCGCGGGTATTCTCCCAGTAGATGCGAGCCGACGACGCAGCGGTGTCGGTGAACCAGTAGAGGCTGATATCGTCGAGCATCGCATCGGTGGAGAGCTCATCTTCAGGATTGCCGTGATTGTCGGTCCATGCCTGGAACTTCTCGTAGATCCAGAGCGCCTGACCCGCGGCCGAGTCTGCAAGCGGGTAGCCTATGGTCTGCGGGCGCGTCGCCTGTTCACGAAAATACCCGCTCCAATCGTTAGCGAACCGCGATGCCCCGTCGATGGCTCGCTGCTCGGCAGGCGTGGGTTTCTCCGGCAGCTTTTCGGGAAAGACGAATTGCCAGTTCACATGGGCTGCTATCAGCCCCGGGGGCCGCTGATGCGCCAAGGCGTGCGTTACGCCCGCCCCCCAATCGCCTCCCTGTGCGACCCAGCGCTCGTAGCCAAGGCGTGGCATCAGCGTTGCCCAGGCGCGGGCGATCTTGTTCACATCCCAGCCCGTCTCGACCGGCTTGTCGGAGAAGCCGAAACCTGGGAGCGACGGCACGACGACATGGAACGCGTCCTCCGCCCTTCCCCCGTAGCGGGTGGGATCGCTGAGCGGGCCGATAACCTCCATGAACTCCACGACCGATCCCGGCCACCCGTGGGTGAGAATGATCGGTAGCGCGTTCTGCTGAGGGGAACGCACGTGAGTGAAATGAATGCCAACCCCGTCGATCTGAGTCCGGTATTGCGAGAAGGCGTTGATGCGAGCCTCAAAGCGGCGCCAGTCATACTTGTCGCGCCAGTAGGCAACGAGCGCCTGGGCCTTCTGGAGGGGGACACCCTGCGACCAGTCGCCGACGGTTTCCCGCTCCGGCCACCGCGTGGACGCTAACCGACGCTTGAGATCGTTGAGTGCTGCCTCTGGCACATGCACCGTGAAAGGCTTGACTTCCTCCGTGGCTGCCGGGAGGACAAGCAACGGGGCCTTCTCAGCGCTCCGCTGGGCCTCAATTGGCAACGTCCCTGCTGCCAACAAACCGGCACCCCCAGTTATGGCAGCGGCACATATGAACTGACGGCGCGAACTGATAAGTGCCGTTGCTCCTGACTTATTTTCCAACTCATTCTCCATCTCCATGATGTATTCCTCTCCTGTGAAGTGGGTGATTTGAACCCACCCGGGTACGAGTTAGTGAAGCTTGAACACGAGTACAGTCCCGGCCTGCGGAACCGCCGTATTTGTCCCTTGGATCTTGTCGACACCGGTTTGAACGCCTCGCGCGTCCAGGTCCCAGCCTGTCGTCACGGCGACATATTGCTCGCCGTCGACCTCAAATGATGTTGGAACACCGATGGCACCGGACGGCAGCGGGTAGCTCCACAATTGCTCACCGGTACGGGCGTCAAATGCCCTGAACTGACGATCCGGAGTCCCGCCGGCGAAGAGAATATTCCCGCCCGTGACTAGTAGCGGCGCCCAAAGCATTGTCTTGAAATTGTGCTGCCAGACGCGCTTGCCAGTGTTCAGGTCCCAGGCTTGCAGTTCTCCAATGTGGTCGGACGCGCCTGGGAGGGTACGGATCGATCCGAAAATGCTGTCGAAATCGTAGCCGGTATAGAACGGTTTAGAGTCATCGTCTGGGGCTTTACCTTTTGGGAGGTACGCGCAGAGATTGTCGTTAGCAGGGACGTAGAGAAGTTTCGTCTGCGGGCTCCACGCCTCGGGCGGCCAGTCTTTGCCGCCTCCAATGCTGGGGCAGAACTCTGCGCCCTGATGAGCCCCCGGTCGCTTGGACTCGTCGATCGTGGGTCGACCGCTCTTTGGGTCAATCGACGTGAAGACGTTGTTATCGGAGAACGGGTAAGCGTGCAGGAACTTGAGATGATCGCGATCCAGTATCCAAAGATAGCCGTTGCGACCCGCATGAGTGGCGGTCTTCGTGAGCTTCCCATCGAGCTCCGTGTCGATCAGGAGCGGTGCCGAGACCTCATCCCAGTCGAAGCTGTCGTGCGGAGTGTACTGGTGATAGCTCTTGATCTTTCCGGTATCTGGGTCGAGAGCAAGCGTCGAGTCGGTATACAGATTGTCTCCGGGCCGATCATCGCCGACCCACGGCCCCGGATTCCCTGTCCCCCAGTACAGCGTGTTCGAAGCAGGATCATAGACCCCCGTGATCCAGGTCGAACCGCCACCCCGTTTGTAGGTCTCACCCTTCCAGGTGTCGCCACCAGGCTCGTTTGGCGCAGGCACGGTATAGGTTTTCCATATCCGTTTTCCGGTGAGCGCGTCGAACGCGCTTAAGGAGCCCCGAACGCCGAGTTCGCCACCCGAGTAACCGGCGATGATTTTACCGCGCACGGCAAGCGGCGCCAGGGTCGAGTAACAACCCGTCTTGTAGTCATCGAACGGGACCTCCCAGACCACTTTGCCCGTTGCGGCGTCAAGAGCCACGAGCGCGCAATCGGTAGTCGCCATGTAGACGTAGTCACCATACAGAGCGACCCCGCGGTTTGTTGGATGGAGCTGGAACAAGCCATCCGGGTACTTCCTTTTGTACCGCCACAGTTGGGTTCCGGTCTTGGCGTCCAGCGCGATGATGTTGTTTTGAGGCGTCGTGATGAACATACGCCCGTGATTGACGATCGCTGTCGTTTCGTGAGCGCCAAGTAGGTCAGTGCTCATCGACCAAGCCAGCGATAGCTTTTGAATGTTGCTCGACGTGATCTCCTTCAGCGGGCTGAAACCCCAGCCGTCATAGGTTCGCCGATACATGAGCCAATCGCCCGCTTCCGGATGCTGGAGCCGTTCGTCCGTCACGGATGGGTACGCCGTCGATTCAGCATGCACAGTTTGCGCA
>Ga0206999_10088_pt1 | contig 23281 bp, 22 predicted proteins | sample Alteio_BWMinCont_92_FD_153482 | JGI IMG/M metagenome (GOLD analysis project Ga0206999, IMG submission 153482) | Enriched cells from forest soil in Barre Woods Harvard Forest LTER site, Petersham, Massachusetts, United States -... | ecosystem: Environmental > Terrestrial > Soil > Temperate forest >...
CTTCGTGCCCTTGATGGGCTGGCCGGGCTTCAGCTTCATGTGCGCAAACGCTTCGCGCGCCGTCGAGCGGTCCTTCTCCGGCAGCGAATCCGGCTCGGGCAAATTTTCGTGAATGAAGACGGCCTGGCCGGGATTGATGCCCCACGTCACCGTCGGGCTGATGTCTTCGGCGCGAATGTTGACGACCTTGTCATACTTGCAGCCGGGGTCGGACGCCACTGCGCGCCAGCGCGCCACAGCCTGGTCCCACTCCGCGCCCTTCGGACAATACGGACGGCCCTTCAAATAAGCAAATGTCGTCTCATCCGGGTTAACGTAACCGCAGCGCGCGCCGCCTTCGATGGACATGTTGCACACCGTCATGCGCTCTTCCATCGTGAAGCGGTCGAACACCTCACCACCGTATTCGTAGGCAAAACCCAGCCCGCCGTTGACGCCCAACTGGCGGATGATGTGCAGAATCACGTCCTTGGCATAAACGCCGCGGCCCAATTTGCCATCCACGTTGATGCGGCAGACTTTCATTTTGCTCAGCGCCATGGTCTGCGTCGCCAGCACGTCGCGCACCTGGCTCGTGCCGATGCCAAAGGCAATTGCGCCGAACGCGCCGTGCGTCGAAGTGTGAGAGTCCCCGCACGCGATGGTCATGCCCGGCTGCGTGATGCCCTGCTCCGGGCCGACGATGTGTACGATGCCCTGCCGGCCACTGTTGAGGTCGAAGAAAGTGATGTCGAAATCGCGGCAGTTTTTGCGCAATTCCTTGATCATCGCGTCCGCCAGCGGGTCGGAAAACGGCTCCGCGCGCTCATTGGTCGGCACGATGTGGTCCACCGTGGCGAAAGTGCGCTTGGGGTAGAGCACCTTGAGGCCCAGGTCGCGCAACATGCCGAAAGCCTGCGGGCTGGTCACCTCGTGGATGAGGTGCGTGCCCACAAACAATTGCGTTTGCCCGTTCGGCAGTGTGCGAACGGCATGCGTGTCCCAGACTTTCTCGAAGAGGCTCTTGGCCATGGCGGAAACGGTGGAAGGTGGTGGTAAAACCAACTAATTTACCACCTGCGCGCCGAGGGTCAAGCGTATTGTCTCAATTTAGTCTCAATAGAGAAATGCCTCGACCGAGCAGAGAAATTAGAAACAGCTTTCCTAGCCTTCCTGATTTTAACACGGTGGCTTGAAGTTGTAACCAATAACATCCCCATTCGCTGTCGTGACTGAAATAAAGCGCGTATCCATGGTGATAACGATGCCATCGTAGCTTTCGCCAGCAACCACTTTGATGTTGTGGAAATAATGTTCATCATACAGTTGACGAAAACTTATCTTTTCCACGCCTTTTTCCATCATTCCGCAGAACGCGGTGGAAACGATTTGACGAAGATTGATCAAAATCTCCTTTCGCTCATAATCTTTCTCAGCGGCCGCAACGTAGGGCGGCACCACAATGCCGAGCAGAACGGCGGCCATCATCGCAGCGATCATCAGCACGAAGGTTTTTCTTTTTAACTTCATGCGTGATGGTAGAAGTCAGCCAAGGTTGGATTATTGCTTACGACTTTTTGCTCTTTTCAGAAGTACCCTATTCAGATCACCGCTGTCATAATGAATCACATACTTGCCGAGCCCAGTCAAGAGCCACCTCGCACGCCTACGCCTCGCGGAGCGAAGCGGTGAAAATAGCCGTGGGCTTTAGCCCACGGTAAGAGGCAACGCAAACACCCCGCGTCGCGTAGCGACGCTTGAACCTGCAAAACACAAAATCGGATTGCCGAACGGCACAACCCCACAATCATGTTGTCATGGCCAATACCTACGCCGCCCTCTATTATCACATCATCTTTAGCACAAAAAACCGGGAAAACCTCATCTCACCCGACCTGGAATCGCGGATTTGGGCCTACCTGGGCGGTATCGCGCGGGACAATGATTTCAAGGCCATCGCCATCGGCGGCACGGCCAATCACGTGCATCTGCTGGTGAGTTCGCCGCCCAATCTCGCCGTGAGCAAGGCGGTGCAATTGATGAAGGGCGGCTCGTCGGCATGGATTAAGGATGCGTTTCCCGAAATTGCGGGCATTGGTCATTTTGCCTGGCAGGACGGTTATGCCTCGTTTTCGGTGAGCCAGTCCCAATTGGGTGAAGTGGAGAAATACATCGCCGGGCAGCGGGAACATCATCGCACCAAGACGTTCGAGGAGGAGTATCAGGCGTTTTTAGCGAAGCATGAAATTGCAGCCGATGAGAAATATTTATGGGGTTAGGTTCAAGCGTCGCGACGCGACGCGGGGTGTCGGGGCCATGGATACCGTGGGCTAAAGCCCACGGCTATTATCGGAGCCTCGCTACGCGAGGCTGGGGCGCAAACCAGAGATGCCGGCCGCAAAAAAAGAGCATGGTCACACGGCTATTCTCATAGCCTCGCTACGCGAGGCGAAGACAACCGACCCAACCCTTAGAGCGAAAATTTGCTAATCCTTCGCCGACTTCGCCCCGCTGCTCCGTCCACCACCGCCGCTTTTGTGAATTGCATATTTGCCCTGGCCAGTGAAAAGGAGGGCGATGAACGCCGCACAGAAAATATAGGGTGGCTCAAGATTACCCAGCGATTTGCTAAAAGCGCCCATGGAAGAAAAGTCCAGCGGGCCCATAAATTTGGGGATGACGGCGCAGGCAACAATCATGTTGAAAATCAGCAGCAGCAACGCGGGACGGAAAAATATGCCGAGCAAAATGGCCAATCCGCCAAACGTTTCCGTCAGGGCGGAGAGCAAGCCCCACAATTTCGGCTGCCAGGTGATGCCAAACATGGCCATGGCGCCGCCAATTTGCTCAAACATGGGGCTACCGGCCATCAGCTTGTTGAGGCCAGCGGCAAAGATAAGGACTCCAAACACGACCCGCAGCACCAGCAGGCCGAGGTCGGGGCGATTGAATTTTTGTTCGACGGCGGAATAAAGACTCATGGCGGTGGTGGGTTGGATTAACTGGAATAATTATCTCGGATTTCGAACAGTTGGCCAGCAGAATTTTGCCCACCAGCATGCGGCCGCCGGATTGGGCGCCTTGATGTTGCCTCACATCCGGCGATGCGGCAGTGTCGCTGCGCAACCGGAACTTCCTCGCAAAAAATTCTGAAGATGCCGGCAGAAATTTTCCTCCACCAACCCCCAAATAACATGAAAACAAAAATTGAACTGGATCTCAAAAGTCTCGCCCTCGGTGCCGCCGCCGCGGCGCTGGTTATCTTCGCCACTGGCGCCAACATCGGGTCAGCCGCAAATACCGGGCCCTATGTGTTGAAGATCGGCGCCACTGGCGCAGCCGCGGTGGTCAACACCAACACCGGGCAGGTCTGGCCGGAGTTCATCCGACCCAGTGACGGAGCAGCCAACGGACATCCCATCACCGACAGCTGGTTACACTTCACTTCCAAGAAGGACTAGCAGAGGACTGCAACCCATTCGCGGTCCCCTTGCCCCAACACCCTGCTCACCCGCCGTTTTCCTGCCGCACCTCGAAGAGGTTCTTCGTCGTAAGCAGGGTGATGAATTGCTTGAGCGCGGGGGTGAGCACGCGGCCTTTGCGGTGAATGATGGCCAGCGGGCGCACCAGCTTGCGGCCTTTGATCTGCAATTTGCACAGGAGCTTCTGCTTCAGTTCCGGAATGATGGTCGCCTCGGGCACGAGCGCAATGCCTGCGTCAATTTCCACCGCGCGCTTGACGGTCTCGATGTTGTCGAACTCGCGCACCGGCTCGATGTTGATTTTGTTGTCCTTGAAAATCTGGTCGGTGGCCTTGCGCGTGGGGATGTCCTGGTCGAAACCGATGAATTCGTATTGCGAAAGCTCCTCGATACCCACCTCCTTGCGGCTGGCGAGTGGGTGCTTCGGCGCGCAGATGAGCACCAGCTGGTCTTCGTGGAACGGGATGACTTCCAGGAGACGGTGCTTGACCGGAAAGGCGACCAGGCCGAGATCCATCTCGTTGTGCAGCACGTCTTCATAGACCAGGTTCGAACGCCGGTATTCGACGCGCACGTTGACGTCCGGGTATTCCTGGAGGAACAGTTTGACGTAGGCGGGCAGCTCATGCAGCCCGATGGAATAAATCGTCGAAATGTGGATTTCGCCGCTGACCGTCTTGCGCATCTCCAGCAATTCGCTCGCCAACTGCTCGGAAAGCAGGAGAAACTGGCGCGCGGACTCGTAAATCTTTTGCCCTTCGGGCGTCAACCTAAAGTGCTTTTGCGCGCGATCCACAATGAGGACGTTGAAATGCTTTTCCATCGCCCGCATCTGCTGGCTCACTGCCGATTGGGTAATACCGTTGACCTTGGCTGCCCGCGAGAAACTCTGGCTCTCGACCAAGTCGGTGAATATTTTGAAGTTTTCCAGGTGCATGAAGCCAATCTAATTCAGATTGCCTAAAAAGCAACCCTGAATTAGCGTAGCTAATAGCCTGTCCATGATAAGTTACGAAGAGTTTTTCGCCAATCTGGCCCGCGTGCATGCGCGGGTGGCAGCCGCCTGCTCTGCCGCCGGGCGCGACCCGGCGGGCGTGCGCATCCTCGCGGTGACAAAGACCCACCCCGTCGAAGCCGCTCTCTATGCTCACCGCGCCGGCCTGCCTGGTGTGGGTGAAAACCGCGTGCAGGAAGCGCTGGAGAAAATCGCCAAGTGCCCCGACCCGTCCGTACGCTGGGAACTCATCGGCCATCTGCAAAGCAACAAGGCTGGCAAAGCCGCAGCGGCGTTTGCGCGCATCCAGTCCGTGGACAACGTGGAACTGACCCAAAAGCTCGACCGCGCGGCGGCGGCGGCCGGACGCGTGCTACCGGTGCTTTTGCAAATCAACGCCGGTGACGACCCGGCGAAATTTGGCGCAAACTGCGTCGACGCCCCCGCCTTGCTCGAAGCCGCATTGAAATGCCCGGCCCTGAAAGTTGAAGGCTTGATGACCATCGCCCGGCTTGCCCCCGACAACCCTGCCGTCGCTCAAAAATGTTTCGCCCGCCTCCGCGAAATCCGCGACGCCCTGACAAAACAGTTTAACCTCCCGCTCCCCGAGCTCTCCATGGGCATGACCGACGACCTCGACGCCGCCGTCCGCGAAGGCAGCACGCTAATTAGAGTGGGAACGGCGCTGTTTGGGAAAAGGGAATAAGGGACTGAACCTCAAATATTCATGGCTTCATCTAGCCGAAATCCCGTCTGGTGGATTCCCTCGCTCTATCTGGCGGAGGGTTTGCCGAGCGCGGTGGTGACGGGCGTGGCCGGGGTGGCGTTGCTCGACTTTGGCCATTCGGCGGCGGAGACGGCGGTCTACACAAGCCTCCTCGCGCTGCCCTGGGCCTTCAAACCGTTCTGGGCACCATTTATCGAACGTCTGGGCACGCAACGTTCTTGGGTGCTGGCGATGCAGGGAGTGATGGCGCTGTTGCTCGCCACCCTGGCGTTTTTTTTGCCGCAACAAAATTGGCTAATGGTGACACTGGCTTTGCTTGCGGGCGTGGCCTTCGCCTCGGCGACACACGACATTGCCGCGGACGGCTTTTACATCGCGGCGCTCGACGAACACCGGCAGGCGGAATGGTCGGGCGTGCGCAACACGTTTTTTCGCGTCGCGCTCCTGGCCGGCAACGGCGGGCTGGTCTGGCTCGCGGGCCATTATAAAAAAGACCACGGCGCAGCCTCGGGCTGGACGCTGGCTTTTCTAGCGGCCGCAGCCGCACTTGGTCTTTTAACCATTTACGATTGCTGGATGGTCCCACGACCGTCACTGACCACAAAAAGTAATTCGTTGAAAAAAAATTCCGCCTTCGGCGGAGCCTGGGCCACTTTTGTGCAAAAGCCCGGTTTTTTGCGGATGCTGATTTTTATATTGTTCTACCGTTTTGCCGAAGGGCAGGTGCAAAAAGCAAACATCGCATTTTTTAAAGCCGCCCCCAACCTGGGCGGGCTGGGCCTGGGCACGGACGAAGTCGGCACCCTTTACGGCACGCTTGGGGTGGTGGCGCTCATCGCCGGAGGAATTTTGGGCGGACTGGCCATCGCGCGCACGGGGCTGCGCCGGCAGCTCTGGCCGATGGCGCTGGCGATGAATTTGCCGAACATCCTTTATATTGGGATGGCGTGGGCGCAGCCGCACAACCGCGCGCTCATCGGCGGGCTCATTGGCGTCGAACAATTTGGTTACGGCTACGGTTTCGCCGCGTTCATGGTCTATCTGCTTTATGTCGCGCGCGGCGAGCACGCCACCGCGCATTACGCGATTTGCAGCGCACTGATGGCGGTGGGCATGGCGCTGGCGGGCCTGCTGGCGGGCGAGGCGTTGTCCATCACCTCTCAATTTTCTGGCGGCGGCTACTTCGAATTTTTCTCGTGGGTAATGGTCTGCACGCTTGTCAGCTTCGCCTCGCTATGGAAACTTCCCCTCATCGACGATTTCGGCCGCGCCACCAACCTGGCAGGCGGCGCATGAACTTCAATCAGCTGACCACCCAGCCAGACTCCTTCACCGAGTGCTCCACCACAGATAAAATCCCTGCAAAAGCATATAGATGAGAATCGCGAAAACGACCCACTTCATGGACCATGGCTTGTGGTTCGGCGCGGATGGAGGCGGAGAAGGTTGTTCAGGCGCAGACATGGGTTTGCAAAGAGGGTTGCGTTGCCGGCAGGTAATGCGTTAGTAAACAAATTCTTATACCTTTTGCTCCAGCCGTAGATACGGCTGAAAAAGTATCCCACACTCATGCAAGCGGCGCCGAGAGTCAAGCTAGGCAGCCTCCCACAGGTTCTGCCATGGCCATATTTGGCGTGCGGGCGCGATGGACTCATCCGCCAAGCGAACCGACACATGGGCCGACTGTTGGGTACGGATGCCAACGCGCTCACCGGGCAGCCACTCGCACAATGGTTCATGGTGGATGACGGCAACGGCGGCGTTCTGGCCGATATGTTGGCAAAAGTTACGGTCGGCCAGGCCTGGCATGGGCGGCTCAATTACGCTTCCGGCCCTGACCGTGTGGCGATTGAGGCAATGATCGAGGCGGACGCCGTGGAGGACGGCCAGTTGTGGATCATCGCGCTGGAAAACCCCATCATCAACGAGCAAATCGTGATGGGGGCCCGCAGCGAGCTGCACTTGCTGCAAATCCTCATGGATCACACGATTGACTACGTGTTCTTTCTCGATCTTGAGGGGCGCTTTGTCGTCACCAATGCCGCCTTTCAAAATGCCCTGAAAGTGGACTTTCCGGGCCATGAAATCGGGCGCGAGTTCCGTGAATTTGTCGAGGAGCAAACGGCGAAAGAGTTCGCCGAGACCAGCGTGCTGGTACTCGCTTCCGGCAAGCCGCTGCTCAACCACGTCAGCCTGTTTCGCTTCAAAAACCACGAAGCCCACTGGGTCCAGTCGAACAAAATGCCCGTGTTCAACCAGCACCGCCGCTGCCTCGGCTTGGTCTGCGTCTCGCGTGACATCACCCAACAACGCGAATACGAGGAAAAGCTTCGCTCGGCCATCCGCCAGGCCAATCTCGCCAGCCAGGCGAAAAGCGATTTCCTCGCCAACGTCTCGCACGAAATCCGCACCCCCATCAACGGCATCATCGGCATGTCCGAACTGTGTCTGGAGACGACCCTGAACACCGAGCAACAGAGCTACCTCCAGTCCGTGCTCTCCTGCTCAAATACGCTCCTGTCGCTCATCAACGACATTCTGGACTTCTCGAAAATCGAGGCCGGTCAGTTGCAGCTCGAAAACATTTCCTTCAACCTGCTCCATTGCCTGGAAGAAGCCGTCGGACAGTTTTCGTTCCAAACTTTGGAAAAAGGCCTCGAGCTGGTGGTGGATTTCGACGCCGCCCTACCCCAGCTCGTCCGCGGCGACCCCACGCGTTTCAAGCAAATCCTCTACAACCTACTGAGCAACGCCATCAAGTTTACCGACGAAGGTGAAATCGTCGTCCGGGCGCACCCCCTGGACTTCACGACCGATACCGTCCGCGTGGCCCTATCAGTGACGGACACCGGCATCGGCATTCCGGCGGGCCGCCTCGAAGTGATTTTTCAAAGCTTTACCCAGGCCGATGCCTCCACCACGCGCAAATACGGCGGCACCGGCCTGGGCCTGGCGATTTGCAAAAAACTTTGTGAGTTGATGGGCGGCACCATCCGGGTGGAAAGCAAGCCGCGTAAAGGTTCGACCTTCTCGGTCGAGCTTCCGCTCGGCCTGCCCGCCCGCCAGCCTTCCTCGACTCCGACCCGGCTCGCACGCCTCAAAGGGTTGCGCGTCCTCATTGTTGACGACAACCAGACCAACCGCACCATCCTCGCCCGACTCTGCGAGCAATGGGGCTTTGTCGCCGTGAGTGCCGCGGGTGGTTTGGAAGGGCTGGACGCGCTCGAAGCCGCGGTGCGCAAAAATCAGCCGTGTCAACTTATGCTGCTAGACCAGCATATGCCCGAATTAAGCGGGCTGGATGTCGCCGCCCTGGTGCTCAACCGCCCCTCGTTGGCTGGCGTCAAAATTATTTTGCTCTCCTCGTCGCTCAACCTCGCGGAGTCTTCCCGCGCAGCCGCCCTGGGTATTTCGCGCAGTTTGACCAAACCGGTGAAGCAGCAATACCTGCGAGATTTGATTCTCGACGAACTGGGTGGCGCCACCACCGTGCGCCCACCGCTGCCAGCCGCAAATGACGGCGCCAGCGCAGCCACTGGCGAACCAACTCCACCCGGCGCCTACATCCCGCGCCATGTCCTGTTGGTGGAGGACAACCCCATTAACCAGGAAGTTTGCGTCAAACGCCTCATCAAGATGGGCCACAAAGTCACCGTCGCCAATAACGGCGCTGAAGCCGTGGAAGCTTATCGCAAGGACGAATTCGACCTCGTCCTGATGGACGTGCAAATGCCGGTCATGGACGGCTTCGAAGCCACCCAGCGCATTCGCGACATCGAACGCAGCCGCGACCGTTACACGCCCATCATCGCCATGACCGCGCGCGCCATGAAAGGCGACGAAGAACATTGTTTGCGCGTTGGCATGGACGGTTACATGGCCAAGCCCTTCCGCTCCGCCAAACTTGCCGAAATTTTGCAAAACATGGATCCGCCGTCCACTGACCGCCCAGCCGTGCCACCGGAGGAGGAGGAAAAATTCGAACCTTATAATCTCCGCGAAATGCTCGGCAAACTGGCGGAGGACGACGCCGAGGATTTGCTCCTGGCCACCGAGGTTTACGTGCGCCATCACAACGACGAAATCGCCGCGCTTGAGCAAGCCTGGGAATCCGGCTCCTGCGAGGAACTTTACAAACGCGCCCATCGCATCAAGGGCGGCATGGCGGCGCTTCGCGCCTACCGCGCCCAGCGGCTGGCCAAGGAGATCGAAGTTGCCGCACGCCAGGGTGACCGCGAATTGCCCGGCAAGCGCCTCCCCGAACTCATTTCCGAGATGCGTCACATGGCCGAAAACATCCGGTTATCAAACGGCCGGAACTCCGCGCGCAACTGAAAAGCAGTCTCGCGCTTCGAATTCACCTTTTTCCCTTTGCCTCCCGGCCTCTTCGCGCGAGAATCACCGCCCCGTGCCAGTCGTCCTCGACCTTTCCAACACGGCCCATTGCCGCAGCGCCACTGGCGTGCAGCGCGTTGCCCGGCAGCTTCACGCAGCCTTGGCTGAAACCGGCGCGAAGCCCGTGGCCATCATCTGGGACCGCTATGCGAAATGCTGGCGCACGCCGGACGAACATGAGCGCACTTTACTGGCGCCGACTGCCGCCGAATCCCCCGGCGCCTCGCGCAGTGAAGTCTGGACCCTCGGCCAAAAATTGCGCGGCCTGCTGCGTCTGGGCACTGAGCCGGACTGGGAGAAATTGCACGGGTCAACATTGCTGGCCCCGGAAATTTTTTCGGCGGAGGTTTTTCCAAACTATGAATTCCTGCGCGCGAAACTCGGTGGTCCAATGGCCGCGCTTTTCTACGACGCTGTCGCCGTGCGCTTCCCTGCACTCACACCCCCTGGCAATGTTGCCCGCGTGGAAAATTATTTGCGCGAACTTGCCTCCCTGGACGGCATCGCCGCAATTTCCCAGGCCTCACGCGCAGAATTGCTCGAACAATGGGCGCGCCTCGGACTGCGCGAAACTCCGCCGGTGGTGGCGATTCCTCTTGGCATTAATCCGCCGGCCACACCGGTGCCACCACCGCGCACGGACAATGACCGCGTGGGCGCGATGATTTTATCCGTCGGCTCCATCGAGGGCCGCAAAAATCACCTCGCTCTGCTTGAAGCGGCGGAAACTCTCTGGCGCGAAGGCCGGCATTTCCGCCTCATCCTCGCGGGTCTGCCTCGGCCTGAAACCGCTGCCGCGGCGCTTCATCTCGCTGCCGCGTTGCAATCCGCAGGTCGCCCGCTGCAATTGGCCGGTCCGGTGGGCGATTGCCGGCTCGAAGAATTGTATGCCCGCTGCCGCTTCACCGTCTATCCCTCTCTCTATGAAGGCTATGGCTTGCCCGTCGCCGAAAGTCTGCTGCGTTCACGTCCCTGTGTTTGCGGAACGGGTGGAGCACTGGCAGAAATTGCCCCGGGCGGCGGCTGCCTCGTCTTATCGGAGCCAAGCGCCGCACACTTGGCCACTGCCCTGCGCGCGCTCCTGGATGATGACATCCTGCACATGAAACTATGCGCCGAAGCAGCCCGTCGCCAGTTCCCCACTTGGGTTGATTACGCCCGGACGCTGACTTCGTGGTTCGCCACCCTGACCCGCCGAACACATACCTGATATTTTCTGTCTTGCCCGCACCATCCTCCCCGCCGAATCTGGAATGGAAAATCATGCCGCCACTGCGCCACACTTCCCGGTTATTTGCCAGCACTTGTCTTATTTGTAGTGCTGCCATGGCCTCGGTCTGCCTGGCGACGGCACTCAGCGCACAGACCATGCCGTCAGACGATCCACTATTGCAACCGCTGCCGGAATTCGTCCGCCCCGCATCCGGCCAGCCGCTACTTGCCGACGAAGTGCAATTTGAGCAAATGCTGACCTCGGCCGCGACCAACTCCCCCGCCATGCGCCAGCAGGAGGATTCCGTGTCTCAGGCGGACGCATCGCGCTTCCGCAGTTGGATGCGCCAGATGCCCGTACTCACCGCCAGTTACAGCGCCGGCGTCTACTACCAAACGAACATCACCGGCTCCTCCGGCAGCAAGTTCACTCCCGGCGGCTCGTTCACCTTGCAAGCCAGCCGACCCTTGTGGCATTGGGGCGCATTCGATGCGCAGACCGGCCTCGGCAAACTCACCGAGCAAATTGCCCAAAACGACGCCATCCTCGCCTACGCGCAGCTTTGCCTCGACCTGCGCAAACGCTACCACGAACTCATCATTCTGAAAGCCCAAGCCGCGACCCTGGCCGCGAAAGTCGAATCCTCCCAACACCGGCTCGACAAGGCCAACCTTCTGCTCAAATTGGGCCGCTCCACCCCCGCTCAGGCCAGTCGTTTCGTGCTCGATTTCAACGAACTCCAACTCAATCGGGACGCCGCTGCGGCCAGCTTCAAAGCCAAGCTGGCTGATTTTCGCCGGCTCAGTGGCTCATCAAGCTTTGAGGCTGACGACGTGCCGGGTTACATAATCGGACCGGTTATTGACCAATCCAACCTTCAGGCTCAATTCGACGATTACAAAAAAAACGGCTTCAACGAATCTCTGGCCGCGCACGGGGCTGGCTTGAATGAAAAGGCCCTCGATCGGCAAATCACCATCAACAATGCCAATCGCAAACCAATGTTCGACCTGACTGCCAGTGTCAGCCAGGCACCCTACATCAATAGCGCAAACAACGGACTCAAATTCGGCACCATTTTCTTTTTCGGCGTCACCGGCTCCTGGTCACTCTTTGACCGCGGCGATTCCTTCGCCGCCACCGAGGCCCTTTACGCGCGAAAACGCCAGGCGGAAAACAAACTTGCCGACACCCGTCAACAAACTTTCGACGACGCCACCGCCAGCCTCGACCGCATTGACCTCAACCTCCGCGCGCTCGGCGTGCTCAAGAGCCAGTATCAGCAACAACAGGACGACTACCGTCGCATCCAACTCCTCCAAAACTCCGGCCAGACGGAACAAACCGAAATGGACGATTCGCGCGACGCCCTGCTCGACACCCGTCAGCAAATTCTCTCGCGCCAGGCCGAAATCGCCGACGCCTATTATAGTTTCCTTTCCGATCTTTTCCGCGACCCCGCCCTCGCCAACGCTCCGCCCTTCACCAAACCTCGCTAACATGAAACGCTTCCTGATCATTTTTACCCTCGCCGTCGCGCTGGCCTGGTGGGGTTTGTCCCGCGCTCTAACGCCGGCTTCGGCCGCGGCGCTCGTCACGCGTGGCCAGGCCGTCTATACCGTCACCGGCAGCGTCACCGTCGCCGCGGAATCCGAGTCAACCCTCGCCAGTCCCTCCGGCGGAATTGTGCTGGTGGATGGCTACAAAATTTCCCTCGGTCAGGAAGTCAAAACCGGTGAGCTGCTCGCTCGCCTGGATCCCGGCGAGCTCACCTTTCTAAAACAAAAAACCCAAATGGACCTGAATCAGGTCAATTCCCTCATCGCCCCGGACAAAAAACTTTCCAGTGAAATCCAACTCGCCATTACCGAGCAGGATATCGCCAGCAACAAAACGCTCGTCGAGCACGAACCGCCGTTTTTCCCGCCCGCCGACTACGCGCGCCTCCAACAAACCGCTGCAGCGCAAAAAGCCCTCGCGGAAAAAGAGCGCTCGGAACTGGAAACCAACGCCAAGGTCCTGGAAAACCAGCTCAAGGACTATGACGACCAATTGAACCGCCTCAATATCGTCGCCCCCTACGACGGCTTTATCACCACCGTCAGCGCCCATCCCGGCGACTTGGTGACTCTGGGTGCGCCCGTCGCCGGCATCATCAGCAAGAAACTCAAAGTCGAAGCCGAGGTAAACCAGGATGACATCGCCGCCGTGCACGAAAAGGAAAATGCCACCGTCACTTTCTTTGCCTACCCGGGAAAATCTTTCCCCGCCACCGTCGAACGCGTCCTGCCCAGCAGCGACAAGGCGACGCAGCGTTTTACCGTGCTGCTCGAAATCGCCAATCCGTCCGAGGACCTCCGCGCCGGCCTCACCGGCGAAGTCAGTTTCGCTGCCGGCGAGAAAAATAATGCGCTGCTCATTCCCCGTCGCGCACTCGTCGGCAATAACGTGGCCGTTGTCAAAAATGGCCGGGTCGAAATTCGCCTCGTGCAAGCCGGCATCCTCACCCTCACCGAGGCGGAAATAACCCAGGGCGTCAGCGAAGGCGATGTGGTCCTGACTGAAAACCTCGACCTCTTCCGCAACGGCGACCGCGTGCGGCTCACGAATAATCCGGCGGAGAAATAACCTCCCGACCTGTTTTACATGGAGACGACATTCCATATCGCGGTGCGCTTTCTCCTGGCCAAAAAGCGCGCCATGCTGATGAGCCTCAGCGGCATCGTCTTCGGCGTCGGGTTTTTCATCATCACCCAGGCGCAAACCGCCGGCTTCGAGCAATTCTTCACTCACACGGCCCTCGCCACCGACGGCTCCCTCCACGTCGAAGACCGCCTGCAAAACAGCCAGGACAACCTGCGCAAATACATCCCCGGCGTGCAATTTCCGGGGCAAATCACCAACGCGCTGAAACAGTTTGAAAACATCGCCGCCATCTCGCCCGTGCTGCGCGGCAATGTGGACCTCGACAGCAATTCCCGCATCCAGCCCGCGCAAATTTTTGGCATCAACCTCGAAGACTTCCTCGCCGTGTCCGACCTTGGCCACCAAATCATCCGCGGTAGCCTCGACAGTTTCCGCACCGACCCCAAAGGCATCATCATTGGCGCCATGCTCGCCGCACGCGCCAACCTCGTCGTCGGCGCTCCGGTGGTACTCAACCAGGCCGGCCGCAGTGCGCGCTACCGCGTCGAGGCGATTTTTGAAAGCGGCGTCGAACACGTGGACAAGGAGCGCGTCATCGTCCACCTCCCCGAGGCCCGCGCGATTCTCGCCCAGCCCTTCGGCGTCACCTACCTTCAGGCCAACCTGCGCGACAACACCCGCGCCGCCGCCGAAGCCCCGCACATGACCGAAGTGCTTGGCCAGGCCGTCGTGCCCTGGCAGGAACGTGAAAAAATCTGGCTCGACGTTTTCCGCGCGCTACGTGCGTCGTCCGCACTGACGGTCTCGACGATAATTCTGATTTCCGGCCTCGGAATGTTCAACACCCTCGCGATGATCGTCCTGGAGAAAACCAAGGAAATCGCGATTCTGCGCTCGATGGGCTACACCCGGCAGGATATCGCCCAAATCTTCCTACTGCAAGGCGCGCTCGTCCTCGGCGTGGGCAGTGCGCTCGGTTGCGCGCTCGGCGCAGGCGGCACCTGGCTGGTCGCGAACATCCCCTTGCGCATCCGCGGTGTTTTTTCCACGGACCATTTTGTCGTCGCCTGGTCGCCGTGGCATTACTTCTGGGCTCTCATCGCGGCAACAGTCGTCGTCTTCATCGCCAGTTGGATACCCGCCCGGCGCGCTGCGCGGCTTGAACCAGGCGACATCATCCGCGGCGCCGCCGCGTAATGGAATAATATGCCCGAAGTCCTTTCCATCCTCCGCGCAGAAAACCTGCACCGCCATCTCGGGCAGGGCGAGGCGCGCGTGCATGTGTTGCGCGGGTTGAGCCTCGAACTGCAACCGGGCCAGCTCTACGCCGTGGCCGGGCCGTCGGGCTGCGGTAAGAGCACTCTATTATACCTGCTCGGCCTGCTCGACCGGCAGGACGACGGTGACATCTGGATCGCCGGCGAGCGCATGTCCGCCGCCTCCGACGCCGAACGCACTGCCGCGCGCAGCCGCCTGCTGGGTTTCATTTTCCAATTCCATTTCCTGCTCCCTGAATTCAGCGCGCTCGAAAACGTGCTGCTGCCCATGCGCAAGCTCGCCCGCCTCGGCCCGGCACAAATGCAGGAGCGGGCGCGGCAATTGCTCGACGACGTCGGCCTCGGCGGCAAAGCAAACCGCCTCGCCACGCAACTTTCCGGCGGCGAACAACAGCGCGTCGCCATTGCCCGCGCCCTTGCCAACGAACCCGCAGTACTCTTGGCCGATGAACCCACCGGCAACCTCGACCAGCAAAATTCCGACCATGTCTTCGATTTGCTCGCCAAGCTCGCGCGAGAAAAAGGTCACACCGTCCTCCTCGTCACCCACAACCCCGACCTAGCGAAACGCGCCGATTCAATCTTGCGGATGCGCGACGGGCAGTTTGTGAACTAGGAATTTAATCCCTCAAACAACTCCACCCACTTGGCCGCATTGCGATGGGCGTCGAACAATTCCTTGGCGCGCGCCTGCGCGGGGGCTTTGGCCGCCACGCGCCAGGCTTCATCCTGAATCGCCCGCGTCAACGCCGCTACCAGCGCCGCCGGGTCACCATCGGACACGGCCAACCCCGTGAGCCCGTCTTCGAAACATTCCGTCACGCCGCCGACGGCAGTTGCAACAACCGGTAAACCCGCCGCCTGCGCCTCGATTAAAAAATTCGGCAGCGCCTCGGCCAGTGAAGCCATCACCGCTACATCCGCGGCAGCATAAAGTGGAGCTGGGTCGGCCACCGCGCCAGTAAAACGCACCCGGTCCTTCAACTGCAATTGGAGCGCGATTTTTTTGCACGAGTCAAGAAACGGCCCCGCGCCCGCGAACCACATCTGCCACGGAAGCTCCGCGGGCAGTTGCGCCGCCGCGCGCAGCAATACATCCTGACCCTTGCCGCGCCGGAAACCCGCCACGCACAACAGCACAACCGCGTTTGCCGGAGTGCTCGCGCGTTTCCGAAATTCCGCCCGCACCGCCGCCGGATCATCCACCCGCGGCTCCCGCGCGAGGCCACTGTAGAGAGTGTGGAGTTTTTCCTTCGCCACACCTTGCGCCGCCGCTTCATCCCCCGCCCAGCGGGCATTGGCGATGACGGCATCAGCCCCGCGCAACGCCCGCCAGAACCGCGCCGGCTGTTCGCGTCCGCTGCGCAACGTTGCAACCAGCTTGGGCCGCGGCGAAAGTTTTTGCAGCCGCCACAATTTCGCATTCGCCTCTCGGCCAAACGCCACCACGACATCCGGCGCCAGCGAAGTGACCGCTTTATCCAACCCCGGCGCCCACCCGTCGAACTTCATATCCACCGACTGCAATACTTTCGCCGAAAGTTTTACCGCCGCGGGCGAGGCGGCGAGTTCGCCGCCGGGACGGAAAACAATCAGCCGCACGTCGTGGCCGAGCCCCAGCCACAAGTTGCCCAGCGCCAGCGCCTGCGCCTCGGTGCCGCCGAGGCGGAGACGGTCCTGTAAAATCAGAATTTTCATTTCAGATGCGGTAATATTTGCCAATCAACCGGCGCATGAGCGCGCGCCCGCCGAGCCATTGCGCGAAAGAAGCCGCATGCGTTTGGAACCAATCGCCGCTCGTCACCGTGCCGCTCCGTCCACGAGCCAGTGCGCGGCGCAAATCCTCCGCCGCGCGAACCGGCAAGGGGCCGTTTTCGAGCAATTCCTCGAATCGCTCCCATGCCCGCGCCTCCCACGCTTCGCCGCTGGATGGGCGGACGACCGATTTGTTGAAATCGGTTTTGTAATCGCCGGGTTGGAAATCGAGCACCTGCACGCCACTCTTCGCGGACTCAATCATCAGCGCGCGCGAAAAGCCGGACAGCCCGGCCTTGGCCGCAGTATAGATACTCAGGCCCGGCAACGGAAATTCCGCCGCCAGGGACGCGACGTTGACGACCGCACCACTTTTCCGCGCCAGCATCTCCGGCCAAAACGCGCGGGTGAGCACCATCGGCCCTTCGAGCATCAATTGCAGTTGTCGCGAAATTTCGTCCGGCGGAAAATACGCAAAACCCGCGAAGACCCCCGCACCCGCATTGTTCACTAAGATATCGGGAACGCCGACCTCGCGGCGCACTTGCGCGATGGCCGCGTCAATCGAACCAGGCTCCAGCAAATTGAGCACCACCGGCTGCCAGCCCTCGGCTTTCGCTGATGCGACGGGATTGCGGCTCGCACCCCAGACCTTCAAGCCCTCGTCGCGCAACATCCGCGCAAATGCCAGGCCCAGCCCTGCGCTCGCGCCGGTGACGAGCGCCGTGCGGTATTGCCGGATTGTGGACAACTGGCCCATGGCCGATGAGATTGCGCCAGTCGCCTATCCGCGCAATCCTTGTTTTTGCCCCACGCTGCCTACGCCAGAATTTCTTGTAATGCCCCTACGATGGCGTCCGGGGACAATTGCCCAACCGAAGCCGTGGGATTCGCATAATCTTCACGTCGTTCATAGCCATCCGCGCCGCGCGGTCCGGCGTCGAGCGCGCGCCATGGCGCTCGATAATACGGCGGCGTGCGGAAGGACGAATGAATCGGCCCGAACAAACCGACGACCGGCTTGGCCATCGCCACCGCCAGGTGCAACGCCCCGCCATCCACTGCGACGACCGCTGCCGCTCCTTCTACTAGTGCTGCCAGGCCCGCCCAATCCGTCCGCCCGCGCAAATCACAAACTTCAGACGGCACCGCAATCGTCGCCGCTTGCGGGCCTGCCAAAACAATTTTTCGTCCTGTGACTTTGGCAATTAAAACAGCAAGTCCGGCGGCATCCGCGTATCGGCGCGCGGGTGATTTGCCTTCGAGACACAGCAATACATACCCATCGGGCGGAGCTCCAAGCACCGCCCGTTTTTGCGCGGACTCCGGAACGTTGATGAGCTCGCCATAACCGCCGCCCGGTGGCAATCCGGCAAAGCGATTGATGAGATGCAGAGCCGCCGCGTATTCGTTTTTCTTGCGGTCAGGCTCGACCAGTTGACATTCGGGCGGGAAAAAATTCACGATGGTGCGGCGAAATAAATTCGGAATCAAAGTTACGACATAATCGTAACGCTCGCGGCGCAACAAAGCGACGCAGCGCAAATATTCTGTCAGAAAAAAACGCGCGTAGCCTGCCGTGCCGTTGCTGTGCAAGGAGTATTCGTGGATGACATCCACGCCGCGGGCCAGCCGCATTGCCGCCGCCGCGCCATTGGCCCGGTTGGCCAGCATCCCGATGCGCACCCCCGGCGCGGCGCGCTTCAGTTGCCACGCCGCTGGCAAAAGCATCAGGTGGTCGCCGATGCCATTGACCGGAATGAAAAGAATTTTCTCGCGCCCGGTCAGCGGGATGGGAGTTGGCAGCGCGGTCATAGCGAGCCACCATCAAGCCGCGCCACCCGCCCCCGCGCAAGCGAACATTAGGCAGGGCGCCGATACATATTTCCTTTGCCGCTGGTGAAATTTTCGCGGCAAACACGAAACATTCATCAGATTTTTCTTAAGAGGGAAGTAAACCCTCTAATGGGGAGAACGCCGAATTGTAAATGAAGTGTCATAACCCGATGGTTTTTTTAGGAAAGTGATAATGACTGTAACTTAAACCCCCGCGCCGTGTTTCGAGATTTACACCTTTCCTAACTGTCTCGTCATGATCAGAGCCAAAACCTATTCCCGTCATGTGGCGGCTGCCGCCGCGGCCCCCACGCGCTTCCGTTTCGAAGACCTGCTGATCGTCCTGGTCGTCGTGGCCATCGGGCTGTTCGCGGTTAAACAATTTATGTCGACCGGCAGCGAATCCTCCCTCGACACCCAGGCCAAAAGCTTCCTGAAAACAGATTTAGCCGCGGCCCTCACCAGTTATAAAAACGACACCGGCAGCTATCCCAGCACGCGCCAGAGCTTGAAAGCCCTCGTCGAGCAACCGGCCAATGTGGCCAACTGGAAAGGCCCCTACGTCAGCGCCGAGGCGCTCATGGACCCATGGAAGATGCCCTACCAATATTCTTTTCCCGGCCGCCACAACGCCGTCGGTCAATACGACAGTTGGTCCATGGGGTCCGACAAAATGAGCGCCACGTCCGATGATGTGGGCAACTGGTGATTCCGACCTCCGGCTCCCGCGGAAAAATTTTCCTCCGCCGCACCTCGCTTCATGCGCAACCGCGCAACGACCCAACTTTATCGCGCCCCGCGCGGCGCCGCTCTCTTCGCCAACCTCGTCCTGCTCGCGACGGTTGCCGCCTTCCTCTACTTATTTCTTGAGCGCCATCAAGCGCCGGCGACGGACACGCCGGAGCAAATGCGGCAAAAAACCGCCGCCGCCAAAATTTTTGTCACCCAGCAGGCCGATGCCATGCTGGCGGCTTACAAATTGCACACCGGGCGCTACCCCACGACCACCGAGGGGCTGTGGGCGCTGGCGATTAAACCGCCGCGCGTCACCGGCTGGCAAGGCCCCTACCTCACCGGGCCAACGATGCCGATTGACCCATGGGGCCAGGCGTATCAATATGCCTTTCCCGGCCCGCACAACGGCCCCGACAAATACGATGTCTGGTCCCCTGGCCCCGACCAAATAAACGGCACAGCGGATGATATTGGCAATTGGTGAATCTCTTTCTTCACCCGCAACTTTCCCCACTGTTTTTTGTTTCCTATTGAAATCGCACGGATTTGCGCAAACAATGACGCTTGCTCAACCCCAACCGAACTTTAACCACCATGACCATCCCCCTCACCCTCCGGCGCGCGAGCGCCCACACCCACCGCCGTTCGCGCCAACCCGCCGGCTTCACGCTGACGGAAATTCTGATCGCCATCGCCCTGATCGTCACGATCGTGGCCGTGGCGGTTGGCGGCCTTAGCCACATGCTTGAGCAAGGCAAGGTTAGCGCCACGCAGATCTTCGTCAAAGACGGCGTAAAAACACCGCTGCAATCCTACCAGTTGTCCACAGGCCACTTCCCCACCACCGAGCAGGGCTTGCAGGCGCTAATTTCCCAGCCCGATGGTGAAAGCAACTGGCACGGGCCGTATTTTGACGACCAAATTAAGGAACTGCCACTCGATCCCTGGGGCTTTCCCTACCATTATCTGCGTCCAGGTGTGCACAACCCGATGAGCTACGACGTCTGGTCCAATGGAGCAAGCGGTGCCGACGGCGCGCCTGACACCATTGGCAATTGGTAATTTTCCAGTGAATTGCGCGAATCCCAGCCGGCCGGCTGGCGCCGGCCTCCGCCGCAATATTTTGCGACCAGCCGCCCGCGCCCACGTGCGCGGGCGCGCGGTCTCTGCGGCGGGCGGATTCACGCTCACCGAAATTCTCATCGCCATTGTGCTGATGCTGATCATCGGCGGCCTGGCCGCCGCCAATTTTTCGCATCTGGCCGACAGCGTCGGGCATCTGCCGCCGGAAAAAGTCCTCCAATCCGTGATTCGCGAAGCCCGCTTTCTCGCCATGCAGCGCCGAAGCCCCGTCGTGCTGACTTACAACACCGACACCCGCTCCTTCAACCTGCTGGACAATCAAGGCAACATTCTCGAACAAACGCCGGACGGCGTGGATGACCCGGAATCAAAACTCACCCTGACCTTCACCGCAGTCCTGCCGCAGAAAGACGCCACCTCCGACCCCAACCCGCAGGATGAAGATTCCATCGAATATTCCAAGCAACCACCGGAGCCTAGTCTGTTCTTCGACCCCAGCGGCGTTACCAAACCAGTCAAAGTCACGCTGACACAGGACCAAAACAAACCCATTGAATACCGGCTGGACCCTTTCTCCGAAGGCCCGCCGCCGAAAACGCCGGAAAACGTCCCACCCGTGCCAACCTCATGACACCTCCGCGCCCATCTTCTGGCTTTTCGCTGGTCGAAACGCTCGTCGCCATGTTCATCTTTGTGCTGGCGGTCGGAGTGCTTTCCCAAGCAGCGAACAACGCCATCTACGCCATCAGCCGGATGGAAATCACGGAAGGCTCCGAAGTTGACTATCAGTTCGTGCGCGATGTGGTGCTGACCATTTCGGACACGGACACGCTCGGCATGGGCGGGGATGTCGCCACACCCACCGCCGGCCAGGCGCACTGGGACGCCGAAACCGAAACCACCGATACCCCGGATTTTTTCAAGGTGACCCTGAAAATAAGTCTGGCCGGCGATGAGGCGGAAAAAATTTCCGCAGACTCGGCGACGGAAACCATGTACCTCCTGCGCCCGCAATGGTCGCAGACGGAGGACCGTTCGGCGCTGCTAAACTCCATCCACGACGCCCTCCCCAACGTGCGCACCCAGCAAAGCTGGCCATGAACGACCACACCCAGCCACCTGTGCCGGCCAACGCCGCGCAACCGTTGACGGCTGTGCGGAGGTGGAGACGCGCCGGTTTCTCGCTCATGGAAATCCTGATGGCCATCGCGATTTCGGTGCTCATCCTCGGAGCGGCTTCCATGTTCATGTATTCTGCTTTCATGCTGTTGACTCAGGCGCAAAACGACCCGGGCCTCGAACACAACAAACTCGGCGTTTCCGACTGGGTCCGGGTTGCTTTCCAGACCTCGCTGCCAGACACCTCGATTCCGCAAAACCCCAGCCAGCTCAACAACGCCAACGGCACGGGCAACACGACCGGCAATACCACCGGCAACACAACCGGAAATACTACGGGCAACACGACCGGCAACACCACCAGCAGCCTCAACCTCGGCAGCAGCCTAAGCCTCGGCAATACCACCACCAGCCGCGCCGGCACCCAAATGGCCCCGACCATCAATGCCCTCGGTTCACAAAGCAGCTTGATGGGTACGACGAGCGGAAACACTTCCTCGAACACCACGGGCAACACCACCGCCAACACGACCGGTAACACATCCGGCAATTCCACCACGGGCACTGACAGCACAGGCACGCCCAGCGACCCGACCGCCGTGCAAAAGACCGCGAATGTTGCCTGGGGCTGGCCACCCGGATTCAATGTCGGCACCGACCCATTCCTGACCTTTGTGCTTCCCAGCGACGACCCCCTCCTCGTGCTGGACACCGGACCGCGCCCGCCGGTGCGTTGCTTCCTCTATTTCAAGGATCATGAAGGGCTCTCCGTGCTCTGGGTTCCACCTTACACACCCAACGAGGTTGATCCGAACGCCGTGCGGCGCACCCTGCTCTCACCACTGGTGGTGAAAATGACTTATATGTATTACAACCAGGGCACCCATGCCTGGGAAACCACCGACACCCCCGAAAAAGACCCCTTGAGCAGCAGTTATGTCCTGCCGGATGAATTGCGTCTGACTTTTTACCTCGAAGGCAAATTCAGCAATATGACGGTGACCTTGCCCGCCGCCCAAACATCCGTGCCGATTTATTGAGCCACTTCCTTCTCTTTTTTCGATGAGCGCCACTCCCAGCACCCAACCCGCACCTTCCCCGCGCCCCAGCCGCAGGGGACGCCGCGTGCGCGGGACCATTCTGTTGCTTGTCCTCGGCACCATCCTCGTACTCAGCGCACTGATTGTCGCTTTCCTCCAAATTGCGAACAAGGAAATCGTCATGCGCGGGGCATATTTCGGTCGTGACAATATGAGACGCACCTCATGGCAGGCCTTTGAGGCCACCATCGCCGTCCTCAACACCTATCTCCAACTCGACAATGGCCTCTATGGCCCCGTTCAATGGGGCGGCAGCAATATCCTCAGCCAACGCGCCTGGAGCAATACCACTCCCGACTCGGACACTGGCACCGCCATCTTCACCCCTCCGGATGGCATGACCATCAACGTCACCATCACGGACCTCACCGGTTACATGCCCCTCTCTCGAATTAGTGACACCGAATTGACCGCCGTACTTGACGTAATCGGCGTCACCGACCCTTCTCAACAGCAAGTCGACATTGATACCTTCCATGACTGGACAAAACCCTACACCGGCAACTTCAGCGTGGACGGCGCGGGGCCGGACTATTACGAGCCGCTCGGCTATGACCCCACCTACGCCAACATCACCAGCTTCGACGAATTTCATCATATCAAAAACTGGAAGGATCTCTTCTGGGATGAAAACGGATTGGAATTGCCCGCCTTTCAACAATTCAAGCGGATTGTTACACTTCATGACTCCGGCGGCGCAGTGAACATAAACACGGCCACGCCCGACGTGATTCAAGTTCTTGCGGACCAATTCCTCAATGAAATTGACCCTACTGTTTTACCCGGTTACCTGGCCGGGCAGGACCAAATTCAAGGAACCGCCGACGATCAGCTCATCCGCAATTCTGACGAAGAGTCCACGGGTGGCGTGCTTGCAGCCAACAGCACCAGTGGCAATTCCACCGGCGGCAACACTTCGACGGGCACCCCCACCGGCGCA
>Ga0206999_10068_pt2 | contig 22937 bp, 17 predicted proteins | sample Alteio_BWMinCont_92_FD_153482 | JGI IMG/M metagenome (GOLD analysis project Ga0206999, IMG submission 153482) | Enriched cells from forest soil in Barre Woods Harvard Forest LTER site, Petersham, Massachusetts, United States -... | ecosystem: Environmental > Terrestrial > Soil > Temperate forest >...
GCACGAAACCCGCTGTTGTGCAAAGCCGACCACACCCGGTTCACTGACTCCTTCATCGTCACCGCCGCCTGCGTCGATTGCAAATACACCTCGTGCGCCCCGGTCTGCCCGGTCGAGGCGTTCCACGAAGCGCCCGACCGGCTTTATATCAATGCGGATACATGCATTGACTGTAATGCGTGCGTGTCGGAGTGCCCGGTCAACGCGATTTACCCCGAACGCGAGGTGCCGGACAATTTGCGTGAGTGGATTGCGCTAAATGCCGAGGAAGCCGCGAAGTTCCCCATCATCACGGGGGCAAATGAGCCGCTGAAGGGGCCGAAGTGTGTGGACCCGAACGCGGCGTGAGCATTAGCGATCGAGGAGGCAAAGCAGCAACGGCATAAGGAGATAGACGGAAAGTGTTGCCACATACTTTGGGTTAGGCAAAGCTACGCCTCCTTTCGGGGCGACTTTCCACTGCCTCTTTGGTTTTAATCCTTTCCGTCATGCTTGCCATCGCCGCTTCGGGAACTTTGTTAGGCATCCACGCCCACGCCGTGCAGGTCGAGGTCAACACTGGAGAACAGGGCGAGGCGAAGACGTTTCTCGTTGGCTTGCCGGATACCGCCGTGAAGGAGTCAGTGAACCGGGTGTGGTCGGCTTTGCACAACAGCGGGTTTCGTGCGCCGGCGACGAAGACAACCATCAACCTTGCTCCGGGTGACTTACGCAAGGAAGGGCCGTTGTTCGACTTGCCCATCGCGCTGGCGGTGCTCGCGGCGACCGGACAGCTTCAGCCCGAAAGCATGAAGCCCTACCTGATCGCAGGAGAACTAAGCCTGTCGGGTGGCACACGACCAGTAGCGGGCGGGCTGGCACTGGCGCTGTTGGCGCGACAGCTCGGCAAAGCGGGAGTATTGCTGCCTGCGGCCACCGCCGAGGAGGCCGCACTGGTGGATAAGGTGCCGGTGCATGCGGTCGCTTCTCTCGACGAAGCGGTGCGGTTTTTGAACGGTGAAAAATTTCTGCCGCGGCTCGACTCAGCATCCAGTCCGTTCCGCCGACCGCCAGACACCCGGCATATGGTCGATTTTTCCGAGGTAAAGGGTCAGCACGCGTTGCGTCGCGCGGTCGAGGTAGCTGTCGCGGGTGGTCACAACCTGCTGATGGTCGGCAGTCCTGGCTCGGGCAAGAGCATGGTCGCCAAACGCATTCCGACCATCATGCCGGAGCCGACGCTCGATGAATTCCTGGAAATCCTCGCCATTCAGTCGGCGGCGGGCGTGTCGCTGGCGCCGGAGAACCGCTGCTTCCAGCGGCCCTTCCGCTCCCCGCACCACACGATTAGCGATGTCGGCCTCATCGGCGGCGGAACAATTCCAGGCCCCGGTGAAATTTCGCTCGCGCACAACGGCGTGCTGTTCATGGATGAATTACCGGAATTCAAGCGCTCGACCCTCGAAGTGCTGCGCCAGCCGTTGGAAGACGGCGAGGTGGCCATTTCGCGCTCGTCCGGAAAAATCTCTCTCCCCTGCGCGTTCATGCTCGTCGCGGCGATGAACCCCTGTCCCTGTGGGTATTTAGGAGATGCGAAACGAGAATGCAGATGCACCGTGCCGAATATTCAACGCTACCGGGCAAGAATTTCCGGGCCGTTGCTGGATAGAATAGATTTACACGTCGAAGCGCCGTCCCTGCCGCTGACGGAAATGCAGAATTCCACGCCGGGTGAAACTTCGACGGCCATGCGCGAGCGCATTGTGGCCGCCCGCGCGAAACAGGCCGGGCGTTTTGCTGGTTCACGCACGCGGTTGACTTCCTGCAACGCCCGCATGTCTCACTCCGAAATCCGGGCCCATTGCGCCATTGGTAAAGCTCAAGCTGAATTACTTTCGCAGGCGATGGAGCAGCTTTCCCTCTCCGCCCGCGCGTATGACCGCATTTTAAAAGTCGCCCGTACGATTGCGGATTTAGCGGGCACCGAGTCCATCGAAGCCCCGCACCTGCTCGAAGCGATTCAATACCGCAGCCTCGACAGGGCGTTGTTTTATTGAAAGATTCAAGGTGTGGCCAAGCAGCAGAAAACCCAGTCAACGATTCGCTTCAGCGCAGAGTTGTTACGACCCAAGGCAACCGAAAAGGTTGGCGCGTGGACCCTGCTAACCCTGCCCAAAACCGTGAGCACAAAGCTACCTTCACGAAGCAAAACGACGGTTGAGGCAACAATTAATGGCTTCCCTTTTCGCGCCGCTCTTGAACTAAACAGCCAAGGAAGTCACTGTCTCAAGCTTAACCAAGCTCTGCAAAATGCGGCCGACGCAGACGCTGAAGACACGGTAACAGTGGAGATTACGCGGGTCGGAAAAGAACCGGAGCTCAGAGTGCCAACGGATCTGTACCAAGCCCTGGCCGCGGTCCCGCGGGCGCAGACCATGTGGGCGAAGATTACGCCCATGGCGCGCCGGGACTGGATTCTCTGGATCAGCTCGGGCAAACTGCCGGAAACGCGCCAGATCCGGATCGAGAAAGCTTGCTCGATGCTGGCAGCGGGAAAGCGACGCGTATGTTGTTTTGGCGGTTTAAATTGGCTGAGGAAAGATCATCCAACCGCAGGCGGAACCTGGTTGAAGTTGCCGAGCCCATAAAATCTTTTTTTCCGGGAAAGACAAAATAGAAACCCGGATCGCAATTCGTTACCCCACGGTCAATCCGTGGCAGTTGTGCCCTGCGGAGCAAAATCCCTCAGTCTTTGCCCACGGTGGCGTGAATGATATACTGCTTTTCGATCGGGCGGTCTCTGGCATCGGTCCTAGTATGGTCAATCTTATCCACCACGTCCTGGCCGCTGATGACTTCGCCAAACAGTGAATAATGCATGTTCAAGCTGGGATAGGCGGCGGTGGTGATAAAAAACTGGCTGCCGTTGGTGTTGGGGCCCGCGTTGGCCATTGCCAGCTTGCCTTTGGCGTCGAATCTCACATCGGCCCGTACTTCATTGTCGAACACCTTCCCCCAGAGGGAAGTCCCACCCATGCCCGTACCAGTCGGATCGCCGCCTTGAATCATAAAATCGGCGATGACCCGGTGGAAAATCAACCCGTCGTAGTAGCCTTTTTGAATCAGGCCGACAAAATTTTCGCAGGTCTTGGGCGCCACGTCGGGAAAAAGCTTCAATTTGATGATGCCCTGATTCGTTTCCAACGTGACAATCACGTCAGCCGAGGCGGGCGGGGTGGCCGGTACAGATCCGGTGACGGGCGGAGTGGACAACGTTGCAGACGGAGTGGAGGATGCGGCGGGAGTATTCTCCTTCGCGCAGCCGGCAACCGCCAGAATGAGAATGGCAGCAGAAGTAAACAAGGCAAAGCAGCGACGCGCGGCCAGACCTGCGTTCAAGTGTTCGGAAAGGGCTTTTTTCAATGGTTTCATAGTAAGGAAGGGGAGAAAATTACACAGAAGTGGATATACTGGCATTCAGACTGGCCATGCTCAAGCCAAGGATGAGGAGTGAACTAAAATAGTTGGAAGCCATGCAATACCGCAGCCTCGACCGGGGGTTGTTTTATTGATAGTGCGAATAACGCATGAAGGACACTTTTGCCGCCACCCCACCCCGCTCCCGTGCACGGATCATAGTTGGTTTTTGGCTCGGCGTGGTAATAGTACTCGCGATTCCAACCGGGCTGGCAAACGGCGCAACCGGGAAAACAGCCGAAGATTTTGTGGTGGCTCTGCCGCTTGAAGGGCTGGTGACGAAACCGGCCAACTTGTTTAATTTGGAAGGCAAGACCCTGCGCTTTACGCCGCAAAAGAACGGGGGCTATACGGTGGAATCGCTCCCCACATCCAAAACGGTGCCATGCGACCAGTTGCTCCGTGACGAGGACGCAGTGAAGGATACCGTGTTTGAGGCCCGGGGCTGGGCAGTACCACTGGCATTTTCGTTTCCTTTCGCTGGAAAAACCTGGCAGCGCCTCTATGTCAATCGTAACGGAAATATCTCGTTCGAAAAACACGAGGGCGCTTACTGGCCCCGTCGCAATCCGTGGCCGGATGGCGGCATGTGCTCGGTGGCCGCGGCGATTGACTCCAATTCTGCCGCAGGCATGGAGCAAATGCTTGCCGTCCTGTGGAACGCGTATGAGACCGACTCACGCGTCTGCAAAGTGCACATTGAATCAAACAAGGAAAGCTTGGCGATTACCTGGGAGGTCGTCCGCGGCAGCGCCGGCCAGGAAATCGCCGGCACCTGCACATTTCAGGCGCGGCTCTACCCCTCAGGCATGATTGAGATGGCCTACCCGACCGTGCCAGAACGAGATGGCATCGTGGGGCTTTTCTCCGGACAGCCAGTTAATGGGGTGCGTTTGCATCACTGGCAATCGCCAGAAAACAGAGCCGACCCCAGCGTAGCCATTGAGTCCACTGACATTTACGACGATGGCAGTGTGTTGAAATTTGTGATGACGATGAAAAACGATGTTCCAGCACAGTCGTCCACGGGAACATTCGCCTATCGCTGCATGGCGCGGATCAATGGTGACCTGGAGCAGTTTGCGGCGAATTTGCACGATGGGTGGGACGGCTCAAGTTCCCTCGGGGCTTCTCCACGCACTGCGGGCTTCCGAATTCAGGGCCGGACGGTCGAGTTCTATGTCTCCAAAGTTCAACTGTATGGAATCAAACAATTTGCCCCATCCTGGAACGTCATCTGGTGGGGCACGAACCACTTTGACCACTCACCCGATAATCTAGGCACAGTTGATTTGACGAGCCTGTCGCCACCCGAGACACATCTTTTGAGCGCCCACGGCTCGCATTCCGGCAACATTTTTGAGGTATTTCACTATTCAGAAGTGACCAAGAGTTCGGATACCTTGCTTAAAGCCATTTACCAGAAATTGTCAGCCAAGGACGACATCGCGTTGGTATTCACAGATTTTCGCATTGATGATCTTTTTTCCCAGGGCGGCGGCGCCCGCTGGTCCAACTTTCCCATCCAAGGCATTGGTCCCGGCGCGGACACGCCGCGATCGACCAAGGATCTGGGCTCGACGCAACTACAGGCAAACATCGCAAACGTCTGGGTCGGCGCGCCGTTATTTGCCGAATCAGGAGAGACGCGTGACGGATGGAAGTGGCAAAACTATGCGCGGGGAGTCTGCTGGATTTCCCACGAAACCACCCACCGCTGGGGGATGAATCTCACCATGCGCAATCCGCAAACCGGCCAGGAGGTGAGACTCGGAAACGATGTTGGGCATTGGGAGGAAGGCCTGAACGCACCGGCCATGTGGTCCGTGGCCGACCGCTACCTGGAACGTCCGGCGCAAGATGCTTCCATCATGGGAGGGGCGGTGTGGAAGCAAAACTCCGACAACACGTTTAGCAAAGCCCCCTACCCTTATGGCATTCCCAATGGCCTGACGGCGCTCGACCTTTATATCATGGGCCTGCTACCTCCCGAAAAAGTGCCTGATACTTTTATCCTCACCGACCTGAAAGACGTGGGCCGCAACCGCTTCCAAGCCAAGGAAATCCCGGTACGCATACAAGACATTGTCGCCGCCATGGGGCCGCGGCTTCCCGCCAGTGCAGAAGCGCAAAAAATATTTCACCTAAAGCTCTACCTCGTCCACGAAGCCGGCCGGCCCGTTAATCCTGAGATGCTGTCACGCGCAAAAAAATTAGCCGCGGAAGTCTCGGAATATTTCAACCGAGCCAGCGGGGGAGTCATGAAGGTCGTCCCGTCAAATTGACCCGTCCCAGACGAATAACCATGCGTTGAAATATGGAACCTGGGTTTTGAAATTTCGTATGACAACTCTACCTTCATCCCGCTAAACTCTTCAAGCCATGCCCCTGCGTTCCCGCATATTCCTCAAACAATTCACCCTGGCCACGGCCGCCAGCCTGGCCATGTTTCCCCTGAGTTTTGGACAGGATTCAAAACCTGCCGCTGCCGAGGCCAAGCCAGTCATAGCTGCGGACACTGTAGCCCAAACCGCCAATACGGCGGCAACCGCGCCATTTGTTGCCCGCGGCAGCCGGGGCGGGGCGCACAGTCCGGCCCCAATTCCGGCGAATCTCGACCCGGCTTCCGCTGCCGCAGAAGAAGCCGCCAAAAATGGGCCGGTATCGTGGCCTGCTGTGGTATCCGCCGCAACAACGACTCCGCCAACACCATTCGATTCGACCAAACATCTCGAATGGGCGCAAACGCCTTCCATGGGTTGGAACTCCTGGGACTGCTACGGCGCCGGCGTCTGGCAGGATGATGTGATGGCCAATGCGGACTACATGGAGAAAAACTTGAAATCCCATGGCTGGAATATCATCACGATAGACATCCAGTGGTATGAGCCGCTCGCCCATACCGACCAATACCGGGAAGGTGCCTGGTTGATGACCGATGCCAACGGCCGACTGCACCCCGCGCCCAACCGCTTCCCTTTAACCAAAGACACCGGCTCCTTCAAACCCATCGCCGAAATCCTCCATGCCAAGGGGCTGAAATTTGGCCTGCATCTCATGCGCGGCATCCCCCGTCAGGCGGTGGATCGCGACAACGTCGCCATCCTCGGCACGCCCTACCACGCCCAGGACATCGCTGACAAACAGAACGTCTGCCCTTGGAATCACGACATGTATGGCGTGGACATGTCCAAGCCCGGCGCGCAGGAATATTACGATTCCGTTTTCAAGCAGCTGGCATCGTGGGATCTCGATTTTGTGAAAGTGGACGACCTCTCCGGGCACAACGCTGAAATCGAAGCTGTCCGCAAAGCGATTGATCACTGCGGGCGGCCCATCGTGTTTTCCATCTCACCCGGTGGACGCTCCAATGACGAAGTGGCCGCGAACGCCAACCTGTGGCGCATCAGCAATGATTTTTGGGACCGCTGGGATGCTCTCTATAACCAGTTTGGCAACTGCAATGCGGGAACCCCCTTCCGCGGCCCCGGTCACTGGCCGGATGCAGACATGATTCCCGTCGCCAACATCCGCACGTGGAACAACAACGACCATTGGACCAAATTCACCCAAGAGGAGCAATATACACTAATGACTCTGTGGTCCATTGCCCGCTCGCCACTGATTCTCGGAGCGAATTTACCCCAGAACGATTCGTTCACCCTTTCCCTGCTGACCAACGACGAAATCATTGCCGTCAACCAGCACTCCACAAACAACAAGCAATTATTCAATCGCAACAACCAGATTGTCTGGATGGCCGATGCGCCGGATTCCTCGGACAAATATGTCGCCCTCTTCAATGTCTCCCCACCGCCGACTGGACGTGGACGAGGCCGGCGTGGCGCAGGCTCGGGAACAGCGTCAGGCGCCGATACTGCCGCCTCCGGGACCAGTGCTACATTACCAGCCTCCACCGAACCGGCAACTATCTCGGTTACATTCAACGAAATCGGCCTGAAGGGTTCTGTAACGGTCCGCGATCTATGGGCGCACCAAGATCTGGGGAGGATGACTGACTCAATTTCAGCCACGGTCAAATCCCACGGCGCGGTGCTCTACCGGCTCTCGCCAGCGCAGTAAGTCGCTGCGAATTTTCATGAATGCGTCGGACATGAATCCCAACCCGAAACCTCTGCGGTCTCTGTCGCTCATCATCCGACGGGTGATTGGGGCGATCGAATTTGTACTCATGTGCGGCCTGTTCACGGCGTGCATTTATATGGTAATCGTCGGACATACCCTTGGCCTTACCAGCCTGATGAGAGCGATGACCATTCAAGAAAGAATGCTGGCATTTTTCCTGAGCTTGCTTTGCCTGCTTGGCGCATGGGCGAGCTGGCGCTTTGTTATGTTCCCCCGCCTGCCAAAAACGCAACCTTCAGTCCCTGCGCCAACCACGTTCACATCATCGGGTAATCTGCCCAGCACTGACGCCAATTTGGTGCCTCCGCCGCCATCCAGTGTTATTTTTACCGCGACTCCAGCCGCCATCGCTAACAACCGAAAGCGCCCCATCACGACCGTTCTAATTGGAATCAATCTCATCGTGTTTGCCTTCATGGTACTGCGCGGCGCATCCGTCTTGGAACCGACTGCAGCGCAAATCCGGGAGGTAGGGGCAAATTGGGGACCATTGACGCTGGGGCCTGAGCCATGGCGGCTGTTGACCGCGAATTACGTTCATGTCGGTCTTCTCCATCTCGCGGTTAACCTGTGGTCTTTGTGGGTGATCGGCTTGCTCGCGGAAAAACTTTTTCGCCCGTGGACCTACGTTCTCATTTACACGGTCAGCGGGTTGGCTGGCAGCCTGGCCAGCGTATGGTGGAACCCCCTGCTGACCAGCGCGGGCGCCTCCGGCGCGCTCTTCGGGTTGGTCGGGGCATTGATTTCCACCCTTTATCTGGGCAATTTACCCATCCCCCAGGCGGCCAAACAAAATACCCTGCAAAACCTGGTTAAAGTTGTCGTGCTCAACTTGGTGATTGGGGCCACGGCCACGAAGATTGATAATTCGGCTCACATTGGCGGGTTGCTGGCTGGATTGGCTGTGGGCGCGGCCCTCGCGCGACATCAGGTGGCGCCGTCCGAACTCCGTCTTAAATGGCAGGTCGGCGTTTTTACCGCCGCCGCAATGGCACTAGCGGCTGGATATACTTTCACTGTCCACACCAGAGACTACGTGGTGTATTTCGTTCAAGGCTTGGACGCCTTGAAGGATGGCAAATATGACGAGGCCGCACGCACGCTGGAAATCGCCAACGCAAAAAAACCGGGCGATCATGACATCGTTGTCCAGCTGGCCAGCGCTTACCTTCGCCAGATGGATTACGCCAAGGCGGAGGGCGCATTGCAACAAGCGCTGCAACTCGATGCCAATGACTTCAAGTGCCAATATAATCTGGGGTTTTCGCAGCTTAAATTAGGAAAATACGATGAGGCCATCGCCAGCCTCAACCAAGCCGCCGTACTCGACCCCAATGACTCCAACGTAGACAACGCCTTGCATGAGGCCTACCGCTTGTCGAACCGGCGGGACAATACCCCTTCGCGCTGAAACCGTTGCCCAATTCCGCAAATTCATCCTTTGACCGCGCAGACCCTTCGGTAAAGATCCTCATAACGTGGAACTATTGCCTGGGCGGAAAACATTTTGTGCGCTCGTATTTTGGCCGCCTGGCCCAAAGCGACGCGCCGGGCGGGGTTTTGCAGGAGCGATTCCACCGCCCGGGCCTGCGCATCGGCATCGCCAAACGGAACCAATAGCCCGGTTTCGCCGGAAACCGTCACCTCGGGGATTCCACCCACTGCGGTGGCCACACTCGGGCAACCAAAACACATGGCTTCGAGGATGCTCAGGCAAAAACTCTCCGTCTCCGAAGTGAACAACCCCAGGTCGGCGGCTTGCAGATAATCTTCGATGTCCGTAATGCGTTCGCGGATGATAACACGGTCGGTGAGCCCGAGCTTCGCTACTTCTTTTTGGAATGGTGCGAAGTCGCCACCAGCCATGATGACGAGCTTGAACGCCTCGCGCGGGCGGATGCGCGCCGCCACTTCGAGGAGCAGGTCAATGCGCTTCAGCGGGCGAAGATTGGAGGCATGCAGAATCATCGCCTCATTATTCTTTAAGCCCAGCTCGCGCCGCACTTCCTCGCGCGAACGTTTTGGCGCACGCGGCTCGAAGAAATTGTGGATGACCTCGATGAGCCGCTGCACGGACAGCAACCGCCGCGTCTCTTTCTCCATAAACGAGGAAACAGTCGTCACCGCGTCCGAACATTCCAGTGCGTGGCGAATGGCCGGGCCATAACCAGCGTCGCGCCCCAGCAGCGTCGTGTCCGTGCCGTGCAAGGTCGTCACCACGCGGGGCTTTTGCTCCGGAGGCAGCATGTCGCGCGCGAGAATAGCGGCGGTGGCGTGCGGGACGGCGTAGTGGACGTGCAGCACGTCCAAGCCATGGTCGCGGCTCACCTCCGCCATTTTCACCGACAGCGGCAGCGTGTAGTCCGGGTATTTGAACAGCCCATAGTCATTGATGACCACCGGATGGAATTGCAGCCGCGGCGAATCCTGCGGGATGCGAAACGGGCGCTCGTAACTGATGAAATGCACCTCATGCCCCCGCTGGGCCAATTCCTCCCCAAGCGCCGACGCCAATACCCCGCTCCCGCCGACCGACGGATAGCAGGTGATGCCGATTTTTAAAGAACGGGTAGAGGCCATGTTAGAACCGTGTCGACCTCAATTTCAAAGAGTAACCGAATCAAAAACCATCGTCGCATTGGGGAACAACGGCTGGGCGAATTTTATTCCAGCGCTCATGCCTTGGACCTTGGCGCGGGCGAGTTGGAATTCGACGTAGTCGCGAGTCTTCATCTGTGAGGCATGAGCTTCCATCGCGGCGGTCCAGGTCTTCATGATTTCCGACGGGGAAATGTCAATCAGCACTGGCAGCGTTCCAGATGGCTCGGCGTCAGGGGTAACGGCGTAGAAGAAGAGCTGGCCTATGGTGTGCGGGGCGAGTTTGCGCAATTCCCCGACCCCGCCGTAGCGCGCGAGGCGGGAGGCGTCGCGCACCAGCTGGCCAAGGCGCCAATGGTCGGGGTGCTGGTTGGGCTCAACCGTAGGCGCGAGGACCACCGCGGGCCGCACCCGGCGGATGATGCGGGCCAGTTTTATCGCGTGCGCGGCGCGCAGCTCGAGGTGCGCGTCGCCGTCGAGTTCGAGAAATTCGAGGGTTGCACCGAGGATTTTGGCGGCGCGTTCGGCCTCCGCCACACGCTGCTGGGGTGTGCCGCTGGTGCCGGCTTCGCCCCGCGAACAGACGACAAAGTGGGCGGCGCGGCCGGCGCGGGTTTCGCGCGCAATGACGCCGCCACAGCCGAATTCAATATCGTCGGGGTGCGCGCCAAAGGCCAGCAAGGGCGAGTTTTTAGATTTCGGTGTAGGCTTCATCGGATTTTTCGATTTCGTCGCGGTTGATATAGGTGATTTCGGGGGCATCTGCTTTGCGCAGGTAGGCTTGCTCGCCGAGGCCGGCCACGTAGTGCGTGCAGTGCACGACGGACTGCATCCAGCGCAGGCGTGTATCGCGCGCGGGGCTGACCTGCTCCCGGGAGAAGTCAACCAGCGGCAGCGTCACATGGCAATCCCCGCCCTCGTGCAATTGGAGCGCCCCATTTACGCAGCGCGCCCGCACTGTCTCGCCCGCGTGGGGTATATCCACAAAAAAGTCCGGCACTTCGCAGGCCGCACGGCGCACCGCCGGGTCGCTGGAACGAACAACACGGACGTTCTCCAGCAGGCCCATCGCCCGATACATTTCCAGGCAAAAATCGGCGATATTGGTCGGCGCAATTTTCTTAAACGCCTCCGCCCAGCGCTTGTCCACATACGCCGGCAACTGCCGGGCGGTGTTGGCGTGCCAGTCTGGCAAAACTTTCTTAAGGTAGAGGGGCGTCCACTTGCGCTGGACTTTGTTGGCAAAGGCGAAGTTGAGGCGGGCCGGTTCGCCGGTGCGGAGGTAGTGCAGGATGGTCGTCGTCTCCCGCGGGTCGTGGTCGCTGTCGTGGTAAAAAAAGACAATTTCGCCGCCGAGTTCGGCCTGGAGCCGGCGGGCGGTAAAAATCTTCGCGGCCAAAAACCGTTTCGGAAAAAACCCGCACGGTTGCTGGCCGAAACAGATGCAGGGCGTGCTCATGTGGCGGCAGGCGCAGCGGGGGCCTTGGGAGCAAAACCCATCAGAGCCTGGATGACGAGGCTGAACGCCACGCACAAAACACACCCGATGAGGTTATACCAAAGGTAGGAAATGCTCAGTGTGTAATAGAGCGCAAAGACCAGCGCCTGCGCCACCACCGCGGCCCAAAATACGGCCGTGCCGCCGACCGACCGCACAAAGAACGCCACCAGAAACAGCCCCAACACCACGCCATAGAAAATCGACCCGAGAATGTTCTGCGCCTGAATCAAATTCTCCGCCAAGTGGGCGGATAGCGCGAAGCCTATCGCCACCAGACCCCAGAGCGTGGTAAACCATTTCGAGGCGCGGACGTAGTGGGCGTCGCTGGCGTCGCGCTTCACCAGATGGCGGTAAAAATCCACCGTGGTCGTGGAACCGAGCGCGTTAAGCTCCGCCGCCTTGGAGGAAAGCGCCGCCGCGAAAAACGCCGTGACGAGCAAACCGATGATGCCGTGAGGCAGAGAGTGAAGGATGAAAGTGATGAACACGTAGTCGGTTTCGCTGGCCTTGGTCTGCGGATCAACTGCGGTCAGGGCGTCGTTCGCCTGCTTGCGAACGGCTTCACCCCGCTCGTGCGCTGACTGGGCGGAGGCCAAGGCGGACGCGGCGCCCGGGGCATCACCGGCGTGGCGCGCCGCGAGCCACGCCTGCAACTGGCGTTGCTCCTCGTCGTGAGCAGCGGAAAAATCGGATTCCAACGCGCGTAATTTTTCGGTGGGCAGATGCTGGGCCAGCGAATGCGAGGCCGCTTGATCGAAGACCAACGGTGGTTGCTCAAATTGGTAGAAAACAAATATCAGCACGCCCAACAGCAGGATAAAGAACTGCATCGGGATTTTGCAGACGGCGTTGAACATCAAGCCGAGGCGGCTTTCACGCAGTGAAGCGCCGGAGAGGTAGCGCTGCACCTGGGACTGGTCGGTGCCAAAATACGACAAGGCGAGGAAAAACCCTCCGAGCATGCCCGACCAAAAGGTGTAGCGCTGGTGGGTGCTCAGGGAAAAATCCACCGCATGCATCCGGCCAAACCCACCGGCGAGCGTGAGCGCATCGCCAAACGACAAGGCGGCCGGCAGCTTCGCCAGGAGAATAAAGAACGCCGCGGCCATACCCGCAAAGATAATGCCTAACTGGTATTTTTGCGTGTGGGTCACCGCCTCGCTGCCTCCGGCCACCGTGTAAATGATGACGACCAAGCCGCTGCAAACAATGGTGAGATTAAGCGACCAGCCAAAGACGGTGGAGAGCACGATGGCTGGGGCGTAAATCGTCAGGCCCGCACTCAGGCCACGCTGAATTAAAAACAATCCTGCCCCAAGCAGGCGGGTTTTCGCATCAAACCGCCGGCCAAGAAATTCATAGGCGGTGTAAACCTTGAGCAGCCGGAAAATCGGCAAAAACACCATGGCAATAAGAATGAGCGCAAAGGGCGCACCAAAATAGTTTTGCACGAAACCCAGGCCGTCCTGGTAGCCCTGCCCCGGGGTGGAAAGGAATGTGACGGCGCTCGCCTGCGTGGCCATGACGGAAAGGCCGATGACGAACCAGCGTGTTTGGCCGTCCCCGCGCAAATAACGCTTAAGGTCGCGCGGGCCGCGGGTGCGCCAGATGCCATAAATGGCGACACCCAACAAGGTGCCAAACAGCACAAGGTAGTCGAGAGTGTTCACGAAAACTTCCTTGTCAGCACAATCAACAAAATCAGAACGAGGGCAAAAAAACCGGCGACCAACCAGTAGACCGCCTTCCAAGTGCGCAGCCCGGGCAGGCCGGTGGCCTCTTGCTCAAGTTTTTCGGACTTCATTTTCCAAGGGAAACAAGATTCGCAAACAGCCGGTAAGCGCCGGGCACGCCGGCGGGCAACTGCCGATACCAGCCAATTGCGGTGTAAACATAGTAACCTTTGCCGTATTTCGCGACGAGGATGCTGCTACTCGGCTGCGTCTCACCGGGGTCGCTCATCGCGAGCAATTGCGTGTAGTGTTCCTCGTCCCATGAACTCGGAAGATACGCGTTTCGCTCCTGCACCCAGCCGTCGAAATCTGCCGCCGTGATTTTGTTGGGCGTGGTCAAAGCGGGATGATCGGGCGCGAGAATTTGAACCGGCGCGTTTTCATCGGTCACGCGCAACGGGGGAGCCTGGCCGGCAATGGAAAGGTTATACGGGCCGAGGGCTTGCGTCCGCAGCCCATTCGGGCGGTTGTATTGCGCGATGACGGTGCCGCCCTGCTCAATATAGGCAAAGAGGCCCGGCAGGTTGTCCGCCAAATCGGTGCGCTCATTGAACGCACGCACACCGATAACCACGGCGTCCAGCCCGCGCAGTTTTTCTGGCGTCAAGTCCGCTCCGGTAAGTTGAGTGACGGCATAGCCCATCTGCTCCAAGGCCGCCGCCACGCTATCGCCCGCGCCTGGCAGATAACCGACTTTTTTGCCATGAATGGCAAGATCAAGGCTGACCGCTTTGAAGCGTGCCAGCGGCTGCAGCATCTGCACCGGGATATGGGGGTAACTGATGACGATGCGCTCGTTGGCAAAGTGTGCGCCGTTGATATCGGCCATCGCCGTGATGTTGGCGGAAGTCAGTTGCGCCGGAGCGGTGATGGAGAAAGTAGCTTTGGCCTTGTCGCCCACGGCAGCGAGATGCAACGGCTGCGTGGCAGGTGTAACTTTCCAACCCGTCGGAACGTCGAGTCGCAAAGCGCCTTTATCCACTGGGCGATACGCGGTGACTTCCACCTCGACGGATTTGGTGGAACCGGGGGTGAAGAGCTGAACGTCATTCGCAAAACTGAGCGCGACCGGGGCAATCACATCGAGCCGTCGGCGGGTTTCGTCTTTCACCGGGTCGCTGGTTACCTGCACCGGTTCATCGGGAATCGTCAATGTCTCACCGCCAACTTCGAAGATCTGTTCAAGGGGATAAGCCAGCAGGTTACCCGGCCGGCCGATGAGCGACGGATCATCCACGCGCGCCATCCCTTGAGTATGGTCCTGGCGCAGCCAATACGGCGTGGTCAACTGGGTGCTGGCAGGCAAAATTCGGCTCGAGTCCCGGCTGGCGGGTTGATTGGGGGTAAGATTAATTGGGTCAGCAGAAGTGATTTGGCCGCTGCCGCCCGGATAACGGGTGGAGACCCATTTGACTGGAACAGAGGAACGCACGAGCGCCGTCGAATGCATTTTTAATTCCTCGCCGGGTACTACTTCAGCACTGGGGATGGTGGTCTGCACGCTCAGACCGAGGCAGTTTTGCAAAATGCGGTTGAGCTGCGCGCGCTTTTCATCCGCCACCGGATCCTTCGGCAAGGTGGCCAGTTTGGCGTGAATGGCCAGTAATGCCAGTATACTCGCCGCGGGGTCGTCCTGTTTGAATTGGGCGATGGCGTCATCCGTGAGCTTGCCGATATCCGCCCCACCGGGAAAACGACCCCAGGTGGTATCCACCCCGTCAAGAATATCGTTGGCCGCCGATTCGCCATCGAGCAGTTGGAAAGATTCCGCCCTCGCCCCACCCGCGCCGCCACCGGCAAAGTTACCGAAGCCCTGAGTCTTGTGCATCGAACGGGCGCGCCCGGCAATGGAGGCAAATGACTCGCCGGACACCGGGTCGTTGCCCCCATCGTTAATCCGCAGCACCGAAGTTCCACCGCCGCCGTTAAATAGAATGCGTTTGGGCTGCCACGGCGTCAATCCCTCGGCGATTTGCTCGGGAAAAGCCTTGGGATCGCCTGAGATTTTGAAGGCTTCCTGCGCAATAATGGTCGAAGCCGTGTGATGCCCATGCGTGTTGCTCGGCGGTGGCGAAAAGCGCGTAATGAGCACATCGGGCCGAAATTCACGGATGATGCGCACCGTGTCGGATAAAACCTGCTGGTGATCCCAAATACGCAGTGTTTCCTCCGGGCTTTTGGAATAACCAAAGTCGAACGCGCGGGAGAAAAACTGGCGCGCGCCGTCCACGCTTCGCGCGGCAAGGGACTCCTGGGTGCGGATGACGCCAAGTTCCTCGCCAAATTCCGGGCCGAGTTCATTTTGCCCGCCATCGCCGCGATTGAGCGACAGATAAGCCGTGCGGTAATAGCGACCATGCGCGAAATAAGCCAGCAACTGGTTGTTTTCGTCGTCAGGGTGCGCGGCGATATAGAGCACGCTGCCCAGTTCGCGGAAACTGCGCAGGTCCTGCAAGATCTGCACTCCCGACGGCGGTTGCACACCGGAAGGCGTCGCCTGAGCACGCACCAGAGACGTAACCGCAACCAACAGGCCGACGCCTGTGGCCGCAAGGCAGGCAATCCAGTGGCCTCGTCGCATGGCGGTGATGGCGGAATCGCCTTACTGCTTTACCTTGAACGCCACCGAATACTGCGTGGTTTCCCAAAACGCTTTGAGAACCGCACCGCCGGACGCCGGATCCGCGACCAGAGCGATGGTGAATTCGTCAACCTGCTTATCCAAGGTGTCCTTCTTCATGTCGACACGCGCCAATTCGTTGGCTTGGATGGCCGCGGTGTAAGGAATGCCCCACTGCCCGATTTGTTTGTTGAAGATCAGCTTCGTCGAGCCTTGGTCGTCAGGATACATGCACAATGTGTAAGCGCCGGCGGGGACAATCGTGCCGCCAAAATCGAGATCCTTCTGGGTGATCAGCGTTGTGGCCTCATCGGAACCCATGCGCCAAACTGCTCGCCAGGGCACAAGGGTGCCCCAAATTTTGCGGATTTCGCCGCCGTTGGGGTTTTTGGAATAAGGACGGCCGTAAGTGATGGTCACCATGGGCGCGCCGCGCCCACCACCCACCCGCAAGTCAATCGTCTCGTGCGGGCTGAGTCGGGCGGCCGGAGCCGGGGGGGGCGAAACCGTGGCCGGCGCCGCTGACGTGGTGGCTGCCGGAGCGGCGGACTGAGCCGCCAAAGTTGAAATGCCGGCCATAGCGGCGGCAACAAGGGCTAGGAAACAACGGGATTTGTTATTCATGGGGATTTACGCAACAGGAGGTTGGTCCGCCCAAAGCAACCGAGGACAACCGGGGTTTTAGGGGCGAGAGATGGGGATTAATTTCGGCACGATCCTGCCTTGTAGTCAAGGGGGAACCGTCTTCCGCCGACTTGGATCACTGTGATTTAAAAACAAAAAGGCGAAGCTCTTGCGAGCTTCGCCTTCGAAGGGAATTTGCAGTAGGGCTGCAGATTAGTAACGACGCTCGCGGCGTTCGCCGCCGCGGTCGCCACCACCGTAACCGCCGCCACCGCCGCCGCCGGAGTAGCCGCCACGGCCACCGCCGCCGCCGCCGCCACCGTAACCGCCGCCGCCGCCGGGGGCGCGTTCTTCACGGGGACGGGCTTCGTTGACGGTCAGCTCGCGGCTGCCGACTTTGGTGCCGTGGACGGCCGCAATAGCCGCCTTGGCTTCGGTGTCGCTGCCCATGGTGACAAACGCAAAGCCGCGCGGGCGGCCCGTGAATTTGTCCGTGGCCATAAAGACTTCGGAGACGGCGCCGTGAGCGGCGAAAACATCGCGCAACTCGGCCTCCGTGGTGTTGAAGTCGAGGTTACCGACGTATAGTTTTGAACTCATGTGATGATACTTTGATATCCCGGTAGATCACGGACTGTTCCCGACTGCCGGGTTTCGAATCATCACCGGGCAATACCCGCCTGACAACTCACCAAATCGCGCTACTATCAATCAATCAAGTGGATGCCAGACTAGCAGAAGCCGGGTGGTCGGCAAGGACAATCTTGCTACCCGGTTTTGCGGGCATTGTCCGCCCCGGGTGGCGGGAGGACAACTGGAAGCGGGGGTTGCGAACCCGGGCGCTGGCGGTGGCGGGCGAGTTCGCGCATATCCACCGCCACGTCGTCCTTCTCAAAAAATTCGGCCCCGAGGAGGTGCTCAAAAATATCCTCCATGGAGACGACGCCGGCGAGTGAACCATATTCATCCACCACCACGGCGATTTGCTGATGGTTTTTCAAAAATTGCTGAAGGGCGGTGGCCGCGGTCGCCGTATCCGGCACAAACAGTACTGGCTGCATGAGGGAGCCAACGGTCAACTGGTCCTGGTCAGCGGCCTTGGCTTTGAGCAGATCGCGACGGCGGGCCAAACCGACGATATTGTCCACCTTGCCATCATACACGGGTAGACGCGCAAAGGGGATGTTAGGCAGCTCACGAAACACCTGGCCAATCGTGTGGGATTTTTCGAGCGTCGAGACGACAATGCGCGGGGTCATGATGTCGCGAACGTGGATTTCATCAAGCTTGAGGGCGTTGGCGATAAGTTTGCTTTCTTGAATAGTGATGTTGCCCTGCTGGGCTTCGCGGACCGCGAGAAAGGCGATTTCCTGCGAGGTGTCGCCTTCGGACTTGGCTTTGCCGAGGATTCTTTTAATCAGCGGGCGCATCAACCACAGCAAGGGTCGGGTGGCCAGGCGCATCGCCACGAGGACCCAAACGAGGATGGGGCGCAGGCGCTCACGGTGTAGCACGCCGATGTTCTTGGGCAAAATCTCGCCGAAAATGAGCAGCCCAACGGTCATGCCGACGGCGAAGGCGTAGCGCCATTGGGAAAAGAGGTTGTCCGCCAGCATGCCGCAAACAAAGGAGCCGAGCGTGTTCGCGATGGTGTTAAAGGTCAGGATGGCGGAGATACTTTCGTCGAGCCGGTCGCGGCATTGGGCGAGGGCATGGCCAACCCTGGGCGAGCGGGCCTTGAGAGCCTCAATCTCGCCAGCGGTGGTGCTCAGCAGCATGGCTTCGATGACCGAGCAAAGCGCCGAAACCACGACCGTGAACAACACGGCGATGATAAGCATGGGCATGGCAGAAAGCGGTTTTGAGAAAACGCGGAGGATTAGGCTACAATATATCTTCCCCGCCTTCAAGCTGATTCCCGGCCAGTTTACATTCGAGTCCGCAACCCATAATCGCGCCTGAACCCACCCTGCGTTTGCTCTCATCTTGACTTTAGGCCCGTTAGTCGATGTTATCAGGGGGTGTTTCCTTCGATACCGTTCCGGGATTATCCCTCGTACTGCCTAAAAGGTTGGTCACACCGCGCAGGTAAATATGGACGTCGTGGCCTGACGGCCCTCATGCTGGCGGGCTTGACGGTGGGCACAGCCTGTTCATCGTCATACCAGGATTTGCACCCGAACGAATCGCCGTTTAGAAAACGCCCGGCGCCGACAACCGAATCCGAACAGCCCGTACAGACTTCCCCCACCCAGCCGACGCCGACCCAACCGGCCAACCCAGCAGTTGGCTCCGGTGAAACAACCCCGACGCCGGTGGTGGATAAATCCTCGCCCACAGGCATTCTTGAACTCATGCACCGGGCGGCGGACTGGCAACTGGCCAACCCGACCAACGACGACAAAAAAGGCTGGATTTACTCGGTCTTCTACGACGGCGTCATGGCGCTGGGCCGAATGGAATCGAACGGAAAATACCTTGAAGCCATGCTTGCGGAGGGCACCTCCAACCACTGGCAACTGGGATCACGAGCCTATCATGCGGACGACCATGCTTTGGCGCAGATGTATCTGGAAATGTATGAATTGAAAAATGACCCGGACATGATCAAGCCCACCCAGCAGAACTTCAACTATGTCTTCGATTTCCCGGCAAGCAATCCCACCGAGCTTGATTTCGCCAAAAGTGGCCGCGACGACAAGTGGTCGTGGTGCGACGCGCTCTTCATGGATCCGCCGGCCTGGGCGAGGCTCTCCAAAGCAACCGGCGACGCGAAATACCTCGATTCCGCCAACACCCGCTGGTGGATTACTTCGCAATACCTGTACGACTCCAAGGCGCATCTTTTTTATCGCGACAGCACTTTTTTCTCCAAGCGCGAACCCAATGGCGAAAAAGTCTTTTGGGCCCGTGGCAACGGCTGGGTCCTCGCCGGCTTGGCGCGGGTAATTGACTGCCTCCCCAAAGATTATCCCGACCGCACCAAATACGAAAAACAATTCAAGGACATGGCCGAGAAAATCAAATCACTGCAACAAGTCGACGGCCTTTGGCGGGCGGGGTTGCTCGACCCCGCGTCTTACCCGGACAAGGAATCGAGCGGAAGTGGATTGTTTACCTACGCGCTGGCCTGGGGCATCAACAATGGGTTGCTCGATCGCGCACAATTCACCCCAGTCGTAATGAAGGCGTGGGAGGCGCTGGCGGACTGTGAACTGCCCAACGGAAAAGTTATTCATGTGCAGCCCGTGGGGACATTGCCGATCGGGTTCGACTCCAATTCGTCCAGGCCGTATGGCGTCGGCGCATTTTTGCTGGCCGGCAGCGAAGTTTATAAACTGGTCAGCATCAAATAAGTTATCACGGCGCGGCCGGCGCGACGTGAATCCAGTCGAAGTCGACCTTGATCGGAAGCAGGGAAACGGTTTCGACGTTCGGTCGCCGAACGTCGACGGCGAAGAGCCCGAATTTCGCGCCAATCCAACTACCGCGGATGGCGGCGATGGCCACCGGCTCACCCAGCGCGGTGTAAGCTTTGCCATCAAGGCTGTAACTGAATTGCACACGGGAATCGGCGGCCATTGAGAAAGCGAGATAGATTGAGCCTGATTTCACATCTGCACCTGCGGATTCCGTTGTCGCGTCAACAGCGTTTGCTCCTGTGCCTGCGCGGCTGACGGTCTGGCTCACGCGCCAACCATCGATGGTTCTAACGAGTCCGATCCATGCGCAAGGCATGCCGTAAATGATAAGCCCGGCATGAGCGCCCACAGGGGGGAGGGTGATTCCTGACACCTCCAGTTTCGTAGTGGCGGAAAAAGACGGCGCAGGGATTTTTTGGAGAAGAAGGTTTGGCTGGCGCACCAGGCTGTCCTCAGGATAGTTGCCTATAAGGCGCATGTGTCCGGGGTTATCTGTGAGCGAAAACCACTCCGGTCGCGGGTTCGCCAACCATTGCCATTGCAAGCCCAACTTCGGCGAATCGAACTCATCGGAAGTCTGGGGCGCAGTCGCCGGATAGGTTTTACCCACCTCCGGCTTTTTGAACGTGAGGACGGGTTCGCCGGCGCCGGTGTGGCCGGAGTCGTTGCCCATGACCGGCCAGCCGTCATCACTCCAGACCACCGGTTCCAAGTGGGTGACGCGGCCTTCGTTGCCTTTCTGGGTGGACGCCGCCATGTCCTGAAAATGAATGAACCACCATTGTTTACCATCGGGGGTGTCCACCAAACCGCCTTGGTGCGGGCCGTTGATATTCGTGCCGCCTTGGGCGAGAACGATTTTTACGTCATACGGACCTTCGACTTTTTTGGAGCGAAAGACCGCCTGCGTGCCGCCGCCCACGCCACCGACCGGTGCGAAAACATAATAGTAGCCATTCATCTTGTAGAATTTCGGGCCTTCCGCAGTGGTCAGCTTAAAATCCGCACCTTTGATGAAGTCATTGTCCGGGCCAATGACCTTGGTGGCGTCTTCGCTCAACTGGACAAGCGTGAGGGTATTGTTTTTTCCACCGGAGCGCGAGCCAACCCAGGCGTGCACCAGCCAAACCTTGCCATCGTCGTCCCACAAAGGACAAGGATCCTCAAAGCCTCTGCCGCCTTTGACCAAAATAGGCACGCTCCACTCCCCCGCCGGGTCCGTGGCAGTGACCATATAGATTCCATAATCCGGGTCCGGATAAAAAATATAAAACTTTCCCTTGTGAAAGCGGATGGATGGCGCCCACACCCCCTTGCCGCTTTGCACGGAGTTGAAAATATTCTCGGGCACCTGCTTGGACAACGCATGGCCAATGATGCTCCAGTTGACCAAATCCTTGGAATGGAGAATCGGCAGGCCCGGCACACAAGTGAAGCTCGACGACACCAGATAGAAATCGTCACCCACGCGCGTCACATCCGGGTCGGAGTAATCCGCGAAGATGATGGGGTTTTTATAAGTCCCATCGCCCAAGTCTGGCATCCAGGGCGATACCGGCGGCACAGCAGGAACCGCCCCGGCGGCGGCATGAAAAGTCGCCGCCAAAGCAAACCCCAGACCAAGGATTTTCTTCATCATCGCGCGAATACGAAGGGCGATACTCAGACGGTGGGCAAGCCATCCACATTGGCCGGCTCAAGCTTGGGCACAATCAGATGAATAAACAACAAGGCCAAAAGGTAAGACACGCCGGCGGTAAAGAATACCGGGACGTAAGTCCCACCGTGATCCTTGATATAGCCATGGACGGCAAAAAGCACGATGCCACCGATTGAGCCGGCCATCCCGCCCAAACCGGTAACCGAAGCCACCATCCGGCGCGGGAACATATCGGATGACAGGCTGAAAAGATTAGCCGACCAAGCTTGGTGCGCAGAAGCGGCGATTGCTATCAACCCTACCGCGACCCACTGATTATCCGAAACGGTGGCAAAAACCACGGGACAAACCATTGCGGCAAAAATCAACATGGAGACTTTGCGCGCCTTGTTGGTTGACCAGCCTCTTTTCATGAAATGACCCGAGAGCCAGCCGCCGCCGATGCTGCCGAAGGAAGCGAGCACGTAAATCGTAGCCACGGGCGCGGTGCGACCCTTGAGGTCCAGGCCAAAACGGTCGTGGAAAAATGTGGGTGAGCCGAAAAGATAAAACCACCAGAAACAGTCGGTCATGCCCTTGCCGATGACAAATGCCCAGGCCTGCCGGTACTGAAAGAGTTTGCGCCACGGAACTTTGACCTTTGTCTCGGGTGGCTCGCTGTTGATCAAGGCCAGCTCCTCCGCGGACACCTTCGGATGTTCCGCCGGTTTGCGGTAAAAAGACAACCAGGCGACAATCCACAGCAGGTCAATCATGCCCGTGATGAGAAACGCTCCGCGCCAACCCAGCGTGTGGCCCATGATCGTCACCTTATTCAGCACAGGAATCAGCGCACCCAGCGCAATCGGCACACAGATGCCGCCCACGTTCGAACCGGAGTTGAACAAGCCCGTGGCCAGTGCCCGTTCCCTTTTGGGAAACCATTCCGACACCGTTTTGATGGCGGCGGGAAAGTTGCCGCCCTCGCCCAGTCCGAGCAAAATCCGCACAAAGAAAAACCCCGTGATGCTGTTGACCAGAGCGTGGCTCATGGAAGCCAGGCCCCAAAACGCGCAGGCGCACACAAAGCCCCAACGCAGACCAATGACGTCGATCAAACGACCGACAACCAGCAAGCTCACCGCGTAAGCCGCATTAAAATACACCTGCATGTACCAGTATTGACCATCCGTCCAAC
>Ga0206999_10090_pt1 | contig 22928 bp, 17 predicted proteins | sample Alteio_BWMinCont_92_FD_153482 | JGI IMG/M metagenome (GOLD analysis project Ga0206999, IMG submission 153482) | Enriched cells from forest soil in Barre Woods Harvard Forest LTER site, Petersham, Massachusetts, United States -... | ecosystem: Environmental > Terrestrial > Soil > Temperate forest >...
GCTGAAAGGAAGGGTTTGGATCGCGTCGGATACGTTTCAGATCATGCGGCTGGAAACGGATCTGGTCGCGCCGGTTCCAGAAATTCGCTTGTCAGCGGATCACACGGCGATTGAGTACGCCCCCGTGAAATTCAAGAATCGCAAAGTAGACATGTGGCTGCCGCAGACCGCCGAAGTATATTTTTACTGGAAAGGGCGACGAGTTCACTTTCACCACAGTTTCAGTAATTATCTGCTCTTTGCAGTCGACGATAAACAGAAGATCGCGGCGCCAAAAGCTGCGCAAGAACCGCCGGCCAATCCTCCACCGGGTCCGGGGGCCCAGCAGCCCTGAACAGGTTCACACCGCCATGGGGTTGCGGTATTGCTGAAGCTCAAGAGAGCGCTTGTACGCGGTTCAGAAAACCTACCAGGTATTTCCACGCGAAGTAGTAGAGAAGCAGCGCGGCAGGTGCAGCGATGGGGAAGACGTGCGCGGCGAAGCTGGGGATGGGGAAGTTCAGAAGACTAGCGACGACGATACCGAGCGGCGCAAGCAAAATGGGCAAGAGCGCGCCGTGAAGGCCAAGCGAGAGTTGAAGGCGAGAGCGCAGCGCCACGAAGAGAACATTCCAAAGGCCCCAGGCGTTGGGCACGACGGCCATGGGGAACACGATCACGCGTTCGACCGGAACGGGGATGTTGTAGATGTAACGGGCGATGGTAAAGACGGTGGCGACCACGAGAAGAAAAATCGTGGGGACAACGACGCCTGCCATGTAAGCGCGCAGATAAATGTGCTGATTCATAAAGCCTCCAGCTTCACAGGTGATACAACAATGCAGGGATAGAACCAGGATAGAAAACGAGGACTGCGCCTAAAATCGCAGCGAGGGCCCAATCGAACCAAGGGACAGTGAACACGGGAGCCGGACGCTCCTCGAGCTTGCGCTGCATTTGCGGCCAGAGGTCACGGCGAAGATTGGTGTCCCGGGTGGGCGGGATGGCCTGCTTGAGGAGCTCTTTTATCTCCTGCTCATTTTTTCCGTTGTTCATTTTGTCGTGACCTCTACTCGCAATGAAGCAAGATTTTTTCGGAGCATTCGAACGGCCCGGAACACGCGGACTTTGACGAGCGCAACGGATATGCCCGCGGCTTCGGCAATGGCGTCGTAAGGCTCATCTTCAATCAGGGCCAGAGTCGCTGCGATGCGGTACTTTGGCGGCAACTGAAAGAAAGCACGTTTGAGCTGTTCACGCGTTTCGCGCCGGATGGCGGGATCTCCGACGCTTGCGCAAGCGAGATCCTCGGGAAGGTCGGTTTCGCGGCGCGAATGCCGGAGGTGGTCTAACGCGGCGTTGGTGGCGATTCTCCGCGCCCAGGCGCGGAAATTGCCGGCTGGATCGAAGCGTACTCGGCACTTGTAAATGCGCCAAAAAGTTTCCACGGTGAGGTCCTCGGCGATGCCGGTGTCTCTGACGATACGGACAATCCAGGCGTAGACTTCCTTCTGGTGCTGCCGGAACAGCTCCTCGAAGGCTTCCAGGTCGCCCGCCGCGAAACGCTCCAACAGCTCCATTTGCCACTCTCTATCACTACTTACGATTTTTTCGTACTTATGGTTACAGTCTATATGGGGCCCAGCCCATTCCAGCGCCACGGGTTTCGAGAGGCAGGCGGCAGAGAGGAAACCAAGAGAAAAGGCCCGAGCGGTCGGGCCGCCCGGGCCAATGCGATTCGGCTGAATCGAGATCAATAAATGTCGTACGTCGGGCCGGATTGACAACACACAACTTACACAAACGGCAACCTAACAAACCGGCAAAACCAGTACATTGACGTGTTTACATGCCAAATTCAGGGCCGGATTGCAAACGCGCAACTCACAGAAAAGTCAGACGAAGAAAACTACAAGACCGATTGAATGCCGCCAGTTTATGCCAAAATTATGCCCAAAGTTTTGTTGTCGATTTGGGCGTGCGTCTGTCAGTGGAACGACGATCATTCGCTCCGGACACTTGACAGATATAACAGGATTATGTTATAAAGCCACTATGAAGTCAGAGCACCTAAAGCAAGCTAGGCTACGGCGTGGTTACAGTCAGGAGCAGGCCGCCACCCTTCTAGGAGTCACCCAGGCCTATTTCTCTATGTTGGAAACGGGGCGCAGGAAACCGTCTGCCCGCCTTGCTCGAAATCTGATGCGCACGTATGGCCTACCGCCTACCGTGCTCCCCGTTTCGGACGGTCTCAAGAATGTGACTCCAGATTCTCTGGCTCAAGAACTTGCGTCGTTGGGTTATCCCGGTTTCGCGCATCTCCGTCGCAGCGGTCTGAGGAAAGTGAATCCGGCTGAGTATTTGCTGTCGGCCCTGACCCAACGTGATGTGGAAGCTCGAGTTGCCGAGGGACTTCCTTGGGTTGTTGCTCGCTATCCTGACATGGACTTCGATTGGCTGGTTCCACAAGCTCGGATGAAAAACCTGCAAAACCGCCTGGGATTCGCGGTAACTCTGGCAAGACTGGCAGGAGGAAACGATTCTCTTAGGCAGCCCGAACAAGCACTTGCCGAGAGCAAACTCGCAAAGGAAGATTCCTTCTGCAAGGACCTCAACGAGCCGGAGCGTCGCTGGCTTCGAGAGCACAGTTCAGAGCAAGCTCGGCAGTGGAATCTTCTAAGTGATCTGCGGCCCGATATGCTGCGCTATGTCTGATATTGGTCCAATCTGGACAGCCTTCCTAGAAGAACTGGACAGCCTCCTCGATGAACCTGTCCAGTTTCACTGCATAGGTGGATTTGCGGTTGTCGCTAAATACGGCTTGCCCCGAGGCACAAATGACCTGGATTACTTCTCGTTGGTCCCCGCCAATCGAATGCGCGATTTGCAAGAGATGGCAGGCGAAAGTTCACCGTTGGCGCGAAAGCACAAAGTCCATGTGCATCACGCGGGAGTTGCAACTCTTCCAGAGAACTACGAGGAGCGAATGAAAGAACTCCTACCGGGACAGTTCAAGAATGTCCGCTTGTTTGTCTTAGATCCTTACGACCTAGTCCTCTCGAAACTGAGCAGAAACATAGAGCGGGACAGGGAGGATGTTAAGCACTTGTCTCGAACTTTGCATCTCGACCCAAACGTTCTCCGAGCAAGGTATGATGCGGAACTAAAACCATGTCTGATTGGACCTCCCGAGCGCCATGACGCGACTCTAGAGTTTTGGTTAGAAGCCTACTTCGGCAAATCCTGAAAACCTCAAAGGCCTTTCTTTCTATGCGCTTTGGGTTACTTTGACCGTACGCGTGATCTCGTCAGTAGATGTCGTACTGCTCCCAGTGGAGGGTGGCGTCAGACTGGATGATGATGTGTTTGTGCGAGGTCTGCTCGAGTTCGTCAATGAGCATGGACTCGCGGGTCTTGAGAGCTTTCGCGATTTCCGGATTCACGCGGATGGTGAGGTTCGGACCCTCGTGATCGGCGGTGGCCATCTTGCGCGCTTCGGCCTGGATTTCGTAGCAGAGCGTGGGGATGGACTTGACCATCCCAGACCCGGTGCAATAGGGGCACGGCTGGCACAGGACGCGCTCGAGGGCCTGCTTGGTCCGCTTGCGCGTGATGCAGACGAGGCCGAACTCGTTGAAGGAAAGCGCCTTTGACGGGGCCTTGTCTTCCTCGAGAGCCTGCTGCAGCGCGGATAAGACTTTTTCCCGGTTGCGGCGCTCTTCCATGTCAATGAAGTCAACGACGATGATGCCGCCGAGGTCGCGGAGGCGAATCTGGCGGACGATTTCCTTGACCGCTTCGAGGTTGGTCTTGACGATGGTGTCTTCGAGGCGCGTGGAGCCTTTGCCGACGAATTTGCCGGTGTTGACGTCGATGGCCACGAGAGCTTCGGTGTGGTTGATGACGATGTAGCCGCCGGACTTGAGCCACACCTTGGCGCGCAATGCTTTGTCGAGTTCGTGCTGGATGCCGAACTCTTCGAAGATGGGCGTTTCCTTGGTGTAGAGCTTGACCTTGTTGACAAGCTTGGGCTGGAAGCGGCTGACGAATTCGACGATCTTGCCGTACTCCTCTTCGTTGTCAATCCAGATGCCGGTGAAATCGTCGCTGACGTAATCGCGGAGGATGCGTTCGACGAGGTTGAGGTCGCGATGGAGCAGAGCGGGGGCTTTGCGCTGCTCGCTGCGTTCCTTGATTTCGTTCCAGGTTGTGCCGAGAAATTCAATATCGGCGCGAATCTCGTCGTCGGTGGCGCCGCCAGCGGCGGTTCGGACGATGAAGCCGCCGGGATAAGAACCGCCGGCTTCGCTAACAAGACGACGAAGCCGCGAGCGATTTTCCGCGGAGATGATTTTGCGCGAGACACCGGTGTGATGGACGGTGGGCATGTAGACGAGGAAGCGGCCCGGCAGCGCGACGTGGCTGGTGATGCGCGCGCCCTTTTTGCCGAGAGGCTCCTTGGCGATCTGGATGACGACGTCCTGGCCAGCCTTCAGCATTTCGGAAATAAGCTGCGGACGGCGTGATGGTCCGGAACGACCACCTTGATAGCCACGGTCATGCCGGGGGCCACTGGGACGGCGTTCGAAACGCGGTCCGCCGCTGCTGGGGCGTCCACCCCGATCAGGACGTCCGCCACGGGCGTCTGGACGGCCACCGCGTGTATCCGGGCGCCCGCCACGGCTGTCGCGGCCACGGTCGCGCCCACCGCTGCGGAACGGCCGCTGAAAGCGCGAACGAGGATTGCCACCGATGCGCGCGGAATCGCGCGGGAAATCTTCGCGAGGGGCAGATGGGCCACCAACGCGCGGAGCACGAGTTTCACCTGGGAGGAGAATTACGTTCTCTTCGATGATGGAGGCGCCTTCGGCGGCAGCTTCACCAGCGGCCGCAGCGATCGCTTGTTCTTCGACATGGTCCGTCTCGATGTGTTCGTTGTCGAGGTGTTCTTCTTCGGCATGTACGTGTTCTTGGTGTTCGTGCGTTCCGTGAGCGGCGTCGTGTTCGGCGTGCTCTTGAGCTACGTCCGCGGCAAATTCCGCACGGTTGGCGGCGCGCCCGGCTTCGACTTCCTCGACCTCTTCGTCGGAGAGTTCCGAAACTTCAGCCGCTGTGACCTCTTCCACTTCTTCCGTTTCTTCCGATTCATCGTCGTCAAATTCGGCGCCACCGACGATGGCATCGACTTCCGCTACTTCCGAGGTCTCTTCTTGCTTGGCTTCGACGAAACCGGAGGCGAGTGCGGCGACTTGATCGTCGTTCAGTTCAGCGTCATTCCGGGCGGCTTCGACATTGTTGGCACTTGTTTCGTGAGAAGGTTCGAGGACGGCATCGCCGGTGCTGGAAGCTTCTTCAGTCACGCCAGTAGATTCCGTGGAAGTCGCTGCTTCGGTCTCTGCGCCTGCATCTGCCAGCAGCCAGCGGGGCAACCCGCCGGAGAAACGACGAGGAACGCTGCTGCCGCTTGGAGCCGTGGCGGGAAGATTGGCGGATGCGCGCGGCGTAATCTCTTCTGGAGTGGACATCTCCTCGTGCGATTCGTGTTCGACACTGGGAGCAGGTGCCGGTGCAGCGGCGGGCTTGTTGCGATACTTGGCCAGCGACTCGCCGGGAAGAATGATCTCTTCTTCGGGGGAGCTGGTCACAGGAGGCGCTGAGACGCGCGGAGCCTCCGGACGGCGATTGTCGTAAGTGCGGGGCTGACCGCCGCGATTGTCATAGCCGCGGGACTCACCACCACCTTGAGGCGAGGCATATTTTGACGGAGGCAGATTGCGCCCACCCGGGCCGCCCGGGGGGCGTCCACCGCGATGGCGACCGCCACGACGACCCCAACGGCCACCGCGACCGCGATCTCCACCACGGTCACCACCGCGGTCTCCGCCTCGGTCACCGCCACGGCCAAAACTCTGGCCGGGACGATCGTTGCCGCGGGCGGGATAGTTTTGCGTGGGGTTGTAATGGGGCGCGAAGTTCTGGGGCGCGGAAGCGTTCGAATCCGGTTGCCGTTCCTCGGATGCTTCGGCGCGCGGATCTTCGAGGGGAGCGGACTGAACTTCGTCTTGATGCTCCTCGACGGGCTGGCCTCCAGCGGCGTGCATCTCATCCTGGGAAGGGTGATGCTCTTCGACGTGATGCGATTCGTTCTGATGGAACTCCTGGTGGTGCGCTTCTTCGTGATGTTCTGAGGCCCGGGCTAGGGATTCGCCGGGGAGCAGTTCGACCGGGGAACCGTCGGCCGAAGGCATGGGGGCCAGAGAAGGTTGCGGCGCCTCATGTGGATGGCCGTGATCGTAGTCCTCGAGGTTTTCGAAAACGTCACTGACGTAGAGGAAGGCGTCGCCGTCAAGACCAATGTCCACGAAAGCGGACTGCATGCCGGGGAGGACGCGGGTGACTTTTCCCTTGTAGATGCTGCCGACGAGCGCGAACTCTTTTTCCCGCTCGATGTAAATTTCGACTAACTGACCTTCTTCAAGAATCGCGACCCGCCGTTCGTGGGAGGCCGCGGAGATAACCAATTCTTTCGACATGAAAACTCCTTATGCGTGACCCCGGCATAGCCGGAATCACCCTTCTGTACGGGACCGGCTTGGCCGGGACCGACAGGACGCATCGCCGCGAGGTTATGCCCAGCGGAGCTTCCGGAAACCGGAGCGCCGTCCCGGCTGAAACCGGGACACGTTGGCCACACTTGTAGGGAAGTGGCTTGGCGTTCGAAGCCAGAGGGAAAAGACTTCCTCAGTCTGTCGAGGCTGGTCCGTCGCCGGAAAAAAGCCGGGCGATCGGCGGACGATGCTGTCCTCACTCTAAAATCCTTCTTACTTGCGATCCCGGCCGAGCCGGAATCCACAAATCCAAGTTCTTTTCCGGTGCGCTCCGGCGAAGCGGAGCTTCACACGGCCCTGGCGGCTTGGTCAGTTGACGAAGCGGCGAAGCCGGACATTCATCACCAAGCCAATCGCCAGGAAAACAAACAGCGTGGCCGAACCCCCGTAACTCATCAACGGCAGGGGGATGCCGGTTACCGGCATAGCGCCGATAACCATTGCCACGTTTACCAGCACATGGAACCCAAGCGCCGCTGCGACGCCCATGACAAGAAACATTCCCGCGCGATCTTTCGCGCGTTGAGCATTCTGCACTAAACGCAACAGAAGCGCCATATACAGCCCGAGAGCAACCAGCACGCCCTTGAATCCCTGTTCCTCAGCCAGGGCCGCCATGATGAAGTCCGAATAGCGGACCGGGATGTAGCCCAGTTGATTCTGACTGCCGTTGCCAAACCCTTTGCCCCAGAAGCCACCTGAGCCCACGGCAATCTTTGATTGCAAGATTTGATAGCCGGAGCCTTTGGCGTCCTCTTCAGGGTGCAGGAAAGACGTAATTCTCTCTCTTTGATATGGCTTGAGGATGCGCCTGCTGACAGGGGGATAAAAAACGGCCCCTACCAACAAAATCCCCGCCAAGGAAAAAGCCGCCGCGTGTTGCCACTGCAAGCCCGCCAGAAATGCGCCAACCACCAACAAAGGGATCAGCACGAGCGCTGTTCCCAAATCGGGCTGCTTGAGTATCAAGACCAGCGGAACACCTACCAACAATCCTGCCTTGATCAGATCACGCAAATCAAGCTGATCGGAGCGCACTTCGGCAAAGAAGCGCGCCAGCACAATGATTATAATCAATTTAACCAATTCTGACACCTGAAGAAGTTCGCCGATGGCCGGGATGGAGATCCATCGTTTGGCTCCGAAACGGGTATGGCCGACGAGGAGAACCGCGACCAAAGCCGTGACGCCGAGTAGATAGAGGATGGGGGCCTGATCGAGAATCAGGTGATAGTCCAGCCGGGAAAGCGCAAACATCAAGGCGAAGCCGATGACCAGCCAGCGCACCTGTTTCATGTGCATGCCCGCGAGGGAACTGCCGTGCGTCGCGGAATAGATTTCGACCACGCCGAGAGCGCAAATGGCGGCGAGGATGGCCAGGAGCCACCAGTCGTAATCGCGAGTTCCGGGTGCGTCTTTCATTAGAGAGGTTCGAAGTTCAAAGGTGAAAGTGGAAAGGGAGGAACCAGGCCTCCCCTGCCGAGGTGACTTACCTTCTCGTTCCATTCCTTGCGAAACAAATTCATAAAATCCTTTAGCGCCTTGGATCCGCGTTGGCGCGTGCCGGTACAGCAACGGTGGTGTCTTCCGGTTTCAAAGTTGCTCGCGGAGCAAATGCTACAATGGCTGCCGAGGTCTTCCTAGAATCAGGCCGTTTGTTTTCCGCCGTGACTTGACCCTGGGTCTTCTTGTTCTTCTTGTCGTAATAGGCCTTGATAACATCTTTGACGACCGGGCCGGCGGCTTCACCACCATGCTTGCCGCTTTCCTGCACAAGCACGGCGACTACAATTTCCGGGTTGCGGCGTGGCGCGTAGCCGACGAACCATGCATTGTCTTCAAATCTTTTCTGTTTCCCGAAGCGTTCGCGGGTCGCATAACCGATAACCTGCGCGGTGCCCGATTTTCCACTCACTTCGATTCCCGGAAGCCGGACGTTCCGCGCCGTGCCACCCTCTTCGTTGACAACGCCGTACATCGCATCGGTTATTTTCTCGACCGTAGATTCGGAAAGCGCAACCCGTTCCTCGCCAACATTGGGCGCGTCCTTCAGCAGATGCGGTTGTTTGAAAACGCCGCCCATGGCGATGCCGCCAATCATGCGCGCCAGCTGCAGCGGAGTGGTGATGACCGCGCCCTGACCCGTGGACACGGAAATCGTTTCACCGGCATACCACTTGCGATGGAAGGCGCGTTGCACCCATTCCTCGGAAGGCATCAGCCCTTCCTTTTCGTCCGGCAGATCGATGCCCGTCTTACGCCCGAGGCCGAACTTGGTGCCGTAATAAGAGAGGCGGTCAATACCCAGACGCATTCCCACGTTGTAAAAGAAGATATCGCAGGATTCGAGAATAGCTTTGTGCAAGCCCACCACGCCGTGCGAACTCTTCCCGTAAACCCAGCATTTGAACTGACGGCCATAGAAGGTAGCGTAGCCGGGGCAAAACGTGGTGAAGCTTTCGGGAGGATTCTTATCCTCCAGCATGGCCGTGGCGGTCACGATTTTGAAAACGGATCCCGGCGCAAGCTGCGCCTGAATTGCACGGTTTAGCAAAGGATGCTGAGGGTCTTCGTTGAGATTCTTCCAGTCATCTCCCGAAATGCGTACTGCAAAATCATTGGGGTCCAGAGCGGGATGGCTGGCCATCGCCAGAACTTCTCCAGTGCGCGGGTCGAGTGCCACGGCAGCGCCTGGGCGCGCCCCTAAGGATTGCTCCGCAATTTGCTGAAGGTCGAAGTCGATGGTCAGCTGAATCTGCTTGCCGGGGATGGCTTCTTGTGTGGCCAAGCGCTCGACTTCTTTGCCAATGCTGTTGACGACCACACGCCGCATGCCGTCCGTGCCCTGAAGCTGATCGTTGTATTGACGCTCCAGGCCGGTCTTTCCGGCGAAGTCACCGGGGCGGAGCTTACCGTTGCTGGATTCGATCTGCTGCTCGCTCACCTCACCGACGTAGCCCGCGGCATGAGCGAGAAAGCCTCCGGGGAGGTAGCGCCTGCGAGAAACAGAAATCATTTCCAATACCGGGATGTCCGAGCGATGTGATTCGATGAAAGCGATGTCCGCCTGCGAAGCGTCGGGCTTGATGATGATGGGCTGGAATTTCGGGAGATTCTTTGTGTTGTTGAGCTGGTCGCGCAGATCATCAACAGGAATTCCCAAGCCTTCGGAAATACCTGCGAGGTGCTTTTCCACTTGCACCGGCTCATCGCGAAGGAGGAGGACGCTGAACGACGGCCGGTTGTCAACAAGCACGCGGCCATCGCGGTCCAACATGCGGCCGCGGGGTGCGATCACTGGAATGTAACGTACGCGGTTGCGCTCGGCCATCGAGCTGTATTTGTCAGCGTCAATGACCTGGAGCTTCCAGAATCCGAGCAGCAGTACGCCGACCATTCCCACAATGATGTAGGAAGCCACGGCCAGCCGCCCTTGCGGCAATCGATTGTCGTTGCGGAACCAGTACGACACGAAAACCCCGCGCGCGAGTACTTTTTCTCAGGGCTTCTCGCCCGGTCCGGTCCAGTTTGACTCGACTGGCCCGACTAAACTCGCGTCACGAAAAAAACCGCAGCGTGGGTTTCGAGTGGACCCTACTCCAAGAACAAGGTCACGCCGAAAATGTCCGTCGAAAATTTCCTCGAACCTGGGAACCGAAAAAATCTCCCGGAGCGCCCGAATCACCGCCGGACTAATGCTGCTTGAAGCAGCAAGAGTCTTTTTAACCGTACCACCTGCATGAGTGGGCCGCAAGCCGTCCGGGAGGACAGGTTCCAGAAATGCATTGGTTTTTTTGCGCGCCCGCGTGATTCGGGTGGTTGCCGCGGCTGCGGGTATCAGGCTATCGTAAGCAGTTCACCCATGACCGTCAAAACACCAGGGGAAAAGCCGCTGCGGCTAGCGCTGATTGGCATGTCCGGCGCAGGGAAGACGTTCTGGACAAAGAAGTTAGCTGCGAGCCAGTATCCGGCGATTTCCTGCGATGACCGCATCGAGCAGAAACTCGCCCCCCCGTCTTGCCGGCGGCGGATACGCGGGGATCAACGGCGTTGCCGCGTGGATGGGCTGGCCGGATTCGGCAACCTACAGCGAGCGCGAGTCCGAATACCTGGCCGAAGAGATTCATACACTGGATGAGATCCTGACGGAACTTGAAAAACATCCCGAGACATCTCTGGTGCTCGACACAACGGGGAGTGTCATTTACATCGGAAATAATTTGCTGATGCGCTTGCGACGGCAAATGACGATCGTGCATCTGGCCGCTTCCTCAGAAGAAGAGCAGCTCCTGATCGAACGATATTTGAGCGATCCAAAACCGGTTTTGTGGCGCGGCGCGTTTCAATCACGTAGGGACGAAAAGCCGCGCGAGACAGTGACGCGATGTTATCCAGCGTTGATTGCCGCGCGGCGTCAAAGTTATGAAGCGCTCGCGCATTGCACGCTGCAGGTCTCCCTATTGCGCGACAGATCGCTTAGCGCCGCGGCGTTCCTGAAAATGATTCAGGACCAGACGGGAAGTGCGCGATGAGCGAGATTCATTGAGATACCGGAGCACATCGCGCAAAGCTCCCCTGACCTCGCTTCGAGGCGCCGTGCTGCGCGGGCTTGCGCCCGACGGCGGGCTGTATATGCCAGTCGAGATTGCGCGGCATTCGCCGGAAGAACTGGAGGAATTTCGCAGGCTTCCGTTTACGGAAGTTTGTTTCCGCGTGGCGCGGCCCTTTGCCACGCCGGACGCGCCGGAAGAAGTGCTATGGCAAGTGGTTAGCGAGGCTATCAACTTTCCCGTAAAACTGGTTTCACTTTCGCCTGGGCTGCACATTCTGGAATTGTTTCACGGGCCGACACTGGCGTTCAAGGATTTTGGCGCGCGCTTCATGGCGCGGCTAATGGGCTATTTTGTGCGCGGGGAAACGCGCCCGCTAACTGTGCTGGTCGCGACCTCCGGGGACACCGGCAGCGCCGTGGCGCATGGTTTCCTGGGCGTGCCGGGAATTCGCGTTGTGATTCTCTATCCTTCGAAGCGAATCAGCGAGGCGCAGGAAAAGCAGTTCACTACGCTCGGCGAAAATATCACCGCTCTGGAAGTGGCGGGGACTTTCGATGATTGCCAGCGGCTCGTAAAGCAGGCATTTACCGACGCGGAGCTGAACAAGCGCACGTTTCTGACTTCCGCGAATTCCATCAATATCGGGCGGCTATTGCCGCAGATGTTTTATCACGTTGCCGCTTACCGGCAGTTGCCGGTGGCTTCGGTGCCGCTGATTGTCTCCGTGCCCAGCGGAAACTTCGGCAACCTCACGGCGGGGATTTTCGCCAAACGCATCGGGTTGCCGATAGCGAAGTACGTTGCTTCAACGAACGCTAACGATGTCGTCCCGGAATATCTGCGATCGGGAGAATTTCATCCGCGCGCAGCACAGGCCACGTATTCGAATGCCATGGACGTGGGCAATCCGAACAATTTTCCGCGATTGCTGGATTTGTGCCGCAACCGCCTCGAATACGTGCAGAAAGAAATCTGGGGTCACGGCGCGAACGACCAAGAAACACTTGCCGCGATGAAGATGCTCTACGAAAAGTTCGACTACATCGCCGATCCACACACCGCCGTCGGCGTCCTCGGCTGGGAAGCGTACAAAGGCCAACATCCCGAACCAGCCCAGGGCTTGGTGTTGGCGACAGCGCATCCTGCGAAATTTGCCGATGTCGTGAAGAAGGCCATCGGCACCGCACCGCCCTTGCCGGATCGTCTTGCGGCCTACCTGAAACGGGACAAGCTTTCGCTTCCCATTTCGAGTACCTACGAGGACTTCAAACAATTTCTTCTCGCCCAATAAAAAAGGCAGGCACTTTGGAAGCGACCAGGCGAAGACAAGAATCTGTCCAACGGTTAGTTCTTGCGCAGGCGGTCAAGCAGCAGAAAAACGAACACGGAAACGAATGCGTTGAAGAGCGCAGCTATGAAAAGGTGAGTGTTAAACCACGGCTCTGGCTGTGCAAGTAGGATGCGCCGAGTGACGACGATCAAGCCCTGGTGCGCGACGAAGAAGGCCGCGGTGAGCGCGAACCTTGCGGCAGGATGCTCCGTGTCGAGCCGTGCGCCAATCGAGGAAGCGAAATATCCGATGATCGTTCCCGCGATGCCATAGAGTCCGAGCGGGACAGTGGGACCGCTGAGGCTGTCCCGGAGTAGTCCGATGACCATGCCCAGGAGGAGTCCCGTCGAAGGATTGCGCCGACTCAGGCCAAAATAAATCGTCACCATTAGAGGGAAGTCAAGGACGGCGGCCTTCGCAAAATGAATCGGAAATGATGCCTGGATCACCAGTGCCAGCAATGTGGCAATGATGATCGCGCCCACGCGAAACTTGTGAACTTCAATGTGGGATTCGCCGCGGATATCAAACGCGTCGTTCATCGTCTTGCCGCCGGTGGAGGAACAGATGCGTTTGGCGCGGATGGCTGAGCATCCGCAGGATGCGCTTCAGTTTTCGTCTCGAGGGGACGCAACGACAGAAGAACAAGCACTTCCTCCAAGCGCTCGAGATTGGCCGCCGGCTTAATGCGAATCTGCTTGAAGGGATTGCCGGGCTTGATCTCCATGACCGTGCCCACGGGCAGATCTCGCGGGAAGATGCGATCCATGCCGCTGGTAACGACGCGTTCACCAAGATTGACCTCATCATCGTTCGGAACATATTTCATTACCAGGAGAGGCTCACCCTGCCCCCCAACGGGGCTCTGGATGCGGGAATCGGCCAGCATCGCGCCGACGCCGCTCTCTTTGTCCGTGAGCAGAAGCACTTGCGCCGCGTTGGGGTAGGCTTCCACGACTTTGCCGACCACGCCATCCGGAGTGATGACTCCCATATTTTTCCGAATGCCGTCGCGCTCGCCGCGGTCTAGTTGAATCGTCAGGCTCGCTGTGCCAGCACCCGCGCCAATCACCCGTGCACCAAGCATGGGGACATCCCCATGGGCTTGCCGGAAATTGAGCAGCACAGCCAGGCGACCGGCTTCTGAGGCTTTGCCCTGAAGCTGGGAGATTTGCAGCTTCAGCGTATCGTTCTCGCGCCGAAGCTGCTCGTTTTCCTTGGTGGTGTTTTGCAAAGCGAAATAGTGACGCCAGGTATCGCGAAACCAGCCGAATCCGGAAGAGCCGGCCCGCTCAAAGGGCGAAACAGCACCAACCGTCCAGACGCGAATGAGGCGTCCTTGCGAGTCGCGCTTGATCTGCACGGCCAGCATCAGAATCTGCAGGACGATGACCCCTGCGAGAAGGACCAGCGATTTGTGGCGAGAGGGAATGCCTACCATGTCGATTCCGGAATTAGAGACTCGAAATTGGAAAATCGAAACGTGAACCTTGGCATCACATCGACAGCGACGATTGGGGGCGGCATGTTATCCCATTGCGACTTCAAATTTTCAGTCGATGCAAACCTGGCGCAGCAGTTTGAAATCACTGAGCATTTTCCCGGTGCCGAGCACAACTGACGCCAGCGGGTCGTCCGCAATCGAAACAGGCAAGCCGGTCTCCTCGCGAATTCGTTTGTCGAGATTCTTCAACAGCGCGCCGCCGCCCGTCAGAACAATACCTCGATCGCTGATGTCGGCGGAGAGCTCGGGAGGCGTACGCTCGAGGGCCACGCGCACGGCGTTGAGAATGGTCGCGACACATTCACTGAGGGCTTCGCGAATTTCACTGTCATCAATAGTGACCGTTCGCGGCACGCCTTCAATGAGGTTGCGGCCCTTCACCTCCATAGTCAGCGGCTTCTCCAGAGGGTAGGCGGAGCCGATCTCCATCTTGATCTGCTCGGCGGTGCGTTCTCCGACAAGCAGGTTGTACTTGCGCTTCAGATACTGCATGACGGCTTCGTCCATCTCGTTGCCCGCCACACGCACAGACCGCGAATAAACGATGCCGCTCATGGAGATAACGGCAATGTCTGTGGTACCGCCACCGATGTCCACGACCATGTTGCCGGAGGGTTCTTCGATCGGCAGCCCGGCGCCAATCGCCGCGGCCATGGCCTGCTCTACGAGAAACACTTCGCTGGCGCGCGCACGGTACGCAGAGTCCTGCACGGCGCGTTTTTCAACCGGAGTGATTTCGCTCGGAACGCCGATAACAATTCGCGGATGTACCAGGACGCGCCGGTTGTGGGCCTTTTGAATGAAATAGGTCAGCATCTTTTCGGTGACCTTGAAGTCCGCGATGACGCCATCTTTCATCGGTTTGATGGCCACAACGTTGCCGGGTGTGCGCCCGAGCATCTCTTTCGCCTCGCGGCCCACGGCTACGACTTCTCCACTGGATTTGTTGATGGCCACGATCGAGGGTTCGTTGACGACAATGCCTTTGCCGTGCGCAAAGACCAGCGTGTTGGCGGTGCCCAGATCGATGGCCAGGTCGGAAGAAAACAGGCTGAACACCGACCTCATGTTATAACCGTTCTTATTCATCCCTACATCCCCCCGCGGAGAAAGACTCTCCGCTGCCCGGCCGGCAACAGCGCTGACCTTACTGCGGCCAGCCCTGACGTCTATTGTCTCCGGACACCGCGACCAGCGCAAAGGCGCTTCGGTCTTTCTTCGGATCTCTTACTTCGGAACCACGATGGAAACCTGCTTCATCGCCGTTCCACCCCGGCGATTCGAACCGATAATCGAAATCGTGTGCTGCCCCGGAGCAAGCTGCTCGGTAAAGTGCCGGAAGTTTCCGTCCGGAGCGATGTTTGGCACGGATTGGCCGTTTACAATCAGCGCCGCGCCGGGTTCCGTCCGGCCCACGATTTCCGCAGAGTGTCCAACCACCTGAGTGCTGGTTATCTCCAGGACCATTTCCTGGGACTTGCCTTGGGCGACCAGTGTGAACTTGAAGATTTCGCTGACTTCGCTTGTTTGTTTCTTCCCGTCTGTCGCAGAGACGTTCCAAAAGTAGTCACCCGGATCCAGGCCGGTAATTTCCACGGCTGTTCCGTTGACCTTCTTATCCGTCACGGTTTTCGTGAACATGGCGGTAGTGCTGACCCGCAGCGTATAGGTCACAGCGTCCTGGACAGGCTTCCATTCGAAGCGCACCGGGGAAATTTTTGGATTTTCGGCGATGATCGGCGCAAGATTTAAAGGCGCAACCAGTTCGGGCGGAGCCAGCACATTTGATTTTTGGATCGCGCCACTGTTGGGAATCGTCGCCTTTTCCCATTGGGCAAGGTCAATTCTTTCCTGGCCACGCTGTACCTGCGCTGTACCGCTCGATACCACGATCTCACTCGATTTGTTTTCCGGATCGGCTTTCACCGCGCCTCGGCTGTTCGAGCCTAGCTGTGCCTTGGTGTCTTCCACACGAACCTGCGCTTTAGACTCCGCTAGGGTAAACGTCGGCGTAGCCCAGTTAACTTCACCGGTCGTGATTCCGATTGCCGAGCTGCTCGGTTTGTTACTGTCCGTGGAGTTTTCTTCGACGACAACCAGCGAATCAGGCTTCATCGTGTAAGTCGTGCCGTCCGTAAAGGTGATGCGTGCGTCGCCATCCGGCCCGGTCTTGATTTGATCGCCTTTGTCGAGGGAGGTGCGGAAGTCTGCTTCGACCCATCGAACGGAATTAACTTTCTTGACTTCGACTTTCCCATCGAGGTTCACGAACTTGGCGTGTTTCTGATCCGCAGCTTGTGTTTCACTCTCGGGATCGCTCACTGCCCTTTCGAATTTCTTGAAGACCGCCTGGTACAAATCGGGTTTGACCACGTAAAGTCCGGTGAAAATAATCGCCAGAGCCAATAGCACGTAGCCGATCACCGTCTTATATGTGACCGCCTTCCAGTAGACTTCGACGCGTGGCGTCTTGTCGTGGCCTTGAGCGAACTTTGGATCGATGGGTGCTTGTGTAGTCACGGTTAAGTCGGTCGCAAACGCTCCAATTTTTCAATCTAGCACAGCGGTTTCCGTTTGGAGAAATTGCGGAGTCGAGCGTAGTCAAACTGCAAATAGCACGGCCGCAACCTGCCCATCTGACCTCGCCTGTCCCTTGGTGCAGGTCTATCCTGAAAACTAGTTGTTGCCTTGTTTGCGCATAAAGAAGTGCTGTTTGTCCACGCCAGCTGGAACCGCGACGTCGAAAAAGCCGACCATCATTTCGTCATAGGTCTGCTCGCCCCAGTGCACTTCTGCATCCGCATCCGGATTGTGCGGATTCGCCTTTGAGTTGTCGTACCAGGCGACAGCTTGAAGTTCGGTTCCGGCCTTTAAGAACCGCGGCTCCGCCAGCCGGTAGCTCATCTGCCAGTGGAAGTGATAGTTGACACGAAGCAGAGGCTCAATTGCGTAGCCCGGCTTCCCGTCGGCGCCGAGTATCTTGCGAATGAGGTTGTACTCAAATCGCTTTCCGCGCAGATGCATATGGGGGAGAAAACTGAGCAGCACGGCGTCGTTCGGGAGCGTCCCGCGTGCCTCGACCCGGTAATCGGGCGCACCCGGCGGGATCACGAAATGGTCATTCGTGAGTTGCAGCGTCAACACACGCTGTTCCGGCACATACTTCGAAAAAATCAGACCGATGGAGGATTGATCAGAGGCCGCCCGGCCGTTGGCGGTGTAGTGCATCTGAAAAACAAGGTCCGAACCCGCAGGAACAAATTTCGCCATTTTGTCTGGCCACGCGTCCGGTGAACTCCCGGGCGCATAGACGAGCAGAACGTCGCTGTCTGTCCAGTGAGCGCCGCGTCGATCCTCCGGATCCGTGAGTGTCAGAGCGGTGAAGGGAACACCAACGGGCGCGTGCCGAAGCCAGTTCGAGTCCGGCGGGCGAACATATACAACCGCGTGATGCAAGTTGGAATGGCGCTCCGGAAGAACCTCCGCCATTTGCACCCAGCGATTCTCCTTGAAGTTTGTCGGAACAATCTCATAGGTGTACTCAATGTCACCGTTTGCAGGCAGAGGCACAGCCTGCGGCATTTTCAAAACCAAGTCGGGCCTGGGGATGCTCCAGCTCTCGGTCCAGTGTCGCGGCAGCGGAACATCCTTGGCCTCTCCGGCGGGCGATTTTGCTCCCGCCCACGCGACAAGTGTGCCTATCTCGGCCGCCGTCAGGGACGGATCATTCGAAAACTTTCCCACTTTCGGATCAGCGAACCACGGTGGCATGGTTTTTTCCTGAGTCGCACGGCGAATCGCGGCGGCGAACGGCAAGGTCTCCTCGTACGATTCGAATGGCATCGGCGCGATGCCCCCTGTGCGATGGCAACCTTGGCAGTGCTGCTTCAGGATCGGCAACACGTCGCGATAAAAAGTTGGTGGAGTCTCTTCGCTCGTAGTTCGGGCAAGCGATCCGCCAGAACCGTGCAGCACTGCCGCGAGTGTGCCGGCGAATCCAAGAAGTATATAGAGCCTGGCGGTGGCGATATTCGGCATGCGATTTCGATGCGCGGCCTCCGTCGGCGGTGGCTCGCTTCCGGCAGTCTACTATTGCACGCCTCGCATCGTTGGGCTCCAGTGGCCGCCTCTCTAGAAATGCTTTAATTGTGCCTGGCGGACGAATCTGTTTGAGGCGCGTGCCTATATCTCCTATAATCTTAAGTTTGTCTACTGACGTGGGAGACTCATCGGATGGCTGGCGCAGATAAAAATAAACTTGGAGTTCGCATCCTTCTGGGGGCCGTCGTTCTGGTCCTCGGAGGTAGCATGCTCCTCTACCTTGTCCCTCAGTCGCCGGTGAGCGGCGAGATCTCGACCGATACCGTGGCCAGGATCGGAGATGAGTCCGTCAGCGTGCAGGATGTGCGCCAGCAACTCAACCAGATCGAGCAGCGCAATCCCAACATGAGGCCCCTCGAGGCCCTCTACGCCCAGCAGATTCTGAAGCAGCTGGTTTTTCAAAAAGAGATTGAATACGAAGCCAAACGCCTCGGGATCGCCGTTTCTGACCAGGAGCGCGCCGATCGCATCCGACAGTACGTTCCCACGGCCTTCACTGGCGGCACGTTTGTCGGTATGGAGCGCTATTCGGCCGAAGTCCAGGCGCGCTTCCAACTGACCGTGCCCGTCTTCGAAGAGCTCATCCGCCAGGGCTTGCTCGAGGAGAAATTCCGCAAGCTCGTGACCGACGGGATCAGCGTTGGCCCGGCCGAGCTTCAGGATGAGTTCCGTTACAAGAACGAAAAGGTCAAGCTGGACTACGCGCTCATCAAACCAGAAGATCTGGAAGCCAAGATTTCATCGGATGACGCCGAAATCCGCGCGGCCTATGAAAAGAACAAGTCGAAATATCAAGTGCCTGAACGCCGCATCGCGCGCTATGCACTAGTCGACGTAAACCAGATCCGGCAGAGCCTGCAAGTCTCCGATGACATGCTCAAGCAGCAATACATGAATAATATCCAACAATACCAAGTCCCGAACCGCGTGCACGTTCAGCACATTCTCTTTATGACCGTCGGGAAGACGACGGATGCAGAAGTCGAAGAGGTCAAAAAGAAGGGAGAAGACGTTCTAAAGCAAGTCAAGAAGGGCGGCAAGTTCGAAGACCTCGCTAAAAAGTACTCCGAAGACCCAGGTTCAAAGGACAAGGGTGGTGACCTAAGCTGGGTTACGCAGGGACAAACCGTCCCGGAGTTTGAAAAAACAGCTTTCAGCCTGGTCCCCGGCCAAGTTTCGGACCTCGTCAAGACGCAATACGGTTTTCACATCATCAAAGTCCTCGAAAAAGAAACCGCTCACACCAAGGCCTTTGAGGAAGTGAAGGACTCGCTCCGCGCGCCCCTCCTGCTCACGCAGGCGGACAAGCTCGCCAGCGACACCGCCGACCAACTGTCCGCGGCCATCCGCCAGTCCAACAAGGTCTCTCTCGACGATCTGGCAAAGCAGTATCACCTGACCGTGAACGAAACGCGCCCCATCAGCGCGACTGATCCATTGCTGGAGCTAGCCGATTCGAAAGAAGCGAAAAACACGATCTTCCAGGCACGGCTAGGCGAGGTGCACCCGCCGGTCCGCACCGATCGCGGGTACGTCGTTCTCTCCGTCAAATCCATCCAGCCAGCGCACCAGGGTTCCCTAGAAGAGGTCCGTGACCGTGTGATCACCGACCTAAAACGCGAAAAGTCCACCGAGTTAGCAAAGTCCAAGGCCGAAGAGCTCTCCAAGCGTGAGAAAGCCGGCGAAAAATTTGATGTCGCTGCCCGTGCCCTCGGCCTAGAGCCTAAAACGAGCGATGCCATCGCGCGCGATGGGTCCATCCCCGGCACCGCCAGCGGCAAGCAAGTCAGCGCAGCGTTCAACCTGAAGGCCGGCGACGTGGCCGCTCCCCTGAGCCTCGGACAAAACTGGCTCGTCTATCGCGTCGCGGAAAAAACGGAGCCCAACCCAGCTGATTTCGACAAACAGAAGAAACAGTTGACCGAAGAACTCCTCCAGTCCAAGCGCAACTTGGCATTTGAAGCCTTTCAGTCGGCCTTGGACAACCGCTTAAAGCAAGAGGGCAAACTCAAACTCATGCCCGAAAAGTTGAAGAGTTTCGGCACTTTCGGCTAGTCTAAGTAACACAAAATAAAGGCATTAACTAATTGGAACGGTGCGCTTGTCTTTCCTCGCGCGTCTCGCTACCCTATTGCTGTCTTCTCCTAAGCCGAATTCGTCCCGAACCGATTATCTGGCGGATGTCGGGTCTTGGCCCCAATCCTCGGGATTCGGAGCGGAATCTATCATGGCATCGCAGCGCCAAGACTCTAAAGATCGGTGAAACTAACATGGCAGCTCGCACTTCGTCCGTCCGCAATGACTACCGCTGCAGCATAGACCGCAATCAGACCGGAAAATACTGCGTGCGCATCCAGGTTCACTATCCCCGCCATGCCTGGACGCTCGGCACTTACTTCCTGGCATCCTCATTCGATCGTGCGATGAAAAAACTAGAGGAGTCCCTGGATTTTCTCCAGCGCCAGGAAGAGAAGCTCTGGTTTTGGGGCGTGGACCGCGCTGAAGACATGGGTTTTTCGGCCGAGTTTCTGAAAGAGGCCGGCTTGCGGCTGGACCGACGCGCCGAATTTCCGCGGAAGGCCACCAATGTGTCGTTGACTCCCGAGCGCGAAGTGCCCGCTTTCGTCCTTGGTCCCATGCGCCGCGGCTTAGCCGAATCCGTTGAAATGGCTCGAAGCGCTGCCGTCGGCGACTAATCCTAAGTCGTTTATTTTGAACAATTGCTACTCAGGAAGGTTCTTGCCTGCCGGCGATGAATCCGCCTTGTCGGGTGTCGGCGGCGCAGCTTCCCGGATCAGCAAGGGAAACCGCGGGAAGGAAAAGCTGCCAGCCACGTCGTCAATCACGTTCACCTGACACAGATAGAGCCCCGGCTTCAAGCCTTGCAACGACAAATCCATCTGAAAGATAACAGCTTTTCGGTCCGGCGCCGTCATTTCGTTCGACACCACGGGTTTGGATTCGTAAATCTTCGTGGAGCCCTGCAAGAACTCAATGCTCGTAAAAACGCGGATGCTATCCTTTGCTGGTCTGGCCGTCGAAGCGTCCTTAGCCGTCCCGTTCTGGCCCTCGGCGGACGCGGCCGCTGGCGCCGGGTTCTTTCCCTTCGCCGCGTCATACACTTCGTACTGCAAATAGAGGTGCTGATCCGGCGCAAATACATGCGTAATGTTCGGAACCAATTCCATCTGGTCTCGCACCAGCGGATTAGACCCGTTTTTCTTGCCGGCAACAGGAGCTCGCAGGCTGCTCAGCACCACTGAGCTCATCTTCAGCGGCGTCTTGCGCAGGTCGGGGATCTGCACGTCCGTCTCGAACGAACCCATCCTGCCGGTCTGATTTTCTCGTATCACGAATTTGAGGTGATAGCTGCCCGGGGCCAGCACAAATCCCGTGTTGTACTGCACGTTCTTGCGCCGCACTTGCCGCGTACTCTCGACCGCCAGCTTCACGGTGTCGCGCAACTGACCAACGCGCATCTTTCCGCCCGCCAGTGCTTCGCCAATCACGTCAATCGTTGCGCTGTCTTTCTCTTTTTCCGTCACAAACGGGATTTGCGACCCCGGAATCACCAGCGATACCGCAAGATAATAGTGCGAATCATCCTGCCGGAAATACGCCGCTCCTGCGTAAAGCGGCACGTCCACTCGGGGCAGCTGCGCGTCCAACTCGTCCTCTAGCTGCTGCTCGCGGTCGGCGCGGTTCAAGTGCTCGAAGTCTCTTCCTGCGTAATAACCCGAGCGAAAATCAAGCTTCAGGTCAGCACGGTTGACTTGCACTTTGAGCCGGCGGAATTTTCCGTCTTTCAGCGGATTGTTGCTCGTGAAACCCAGAACGTAATACGCCGAACTGTCCTTCTGCACCTGGGAAAACACGGTGGCGAAGTCGTTCGAATCGAAGAAGGCCTTCCCGCCAGTGTCCCCAGAAAGCGTTGCCAGCGTATCCTGTGAAGCAGCGTTCCCACTTAGATCGTTTAGCACCGAGGCGCCCGAATATGCCGATTGCCCGTGCAAACTGGCCGATTGCGCTTCTCCGCCTGGTGGGAAAGCCTGCAGGCCGCGGATGTCCATCGAATAGATGGACACGTTTGCCTTCACAGCCGCAGCCGTCGTGGCGCGCAGCGCCGACTGGTTGTCCGCGCCCGACTGGGAAATTCCGTTACTGAAATAGATTAGGCTTTTTTTCTGTGGCAGCTTACCAAGCGCTTGCATGAGCGACTGCAGAGCCTGGAGCTTGCGGTCGGCATTGAAGGTGTTGAAATCCGTATCGTCGGCCGAGAATGCGCCGCTTGTTTCCGCTGCGCCCTCCGAGCTTCCCGTACTGCCATTGTCGAAACCTTGGCCTTGTCCTGCCGAATACGCGGTAAGCGCCGCCATAAGTTTGGTTTTGTCGTCCGTGAAATCCAGGTCCACGTGCATGTTCGTAGCCAGCGATACCAGCGCCATCAAATCGGCCGGCTGCATCTTGGTGCTCACGAAATTCCTGGCGGCTTCAACGGAGCGTTCGATCTGTTCCGGCTCCATCGCCGAAAAATCAAAGAAGAGCAGCATCAATCGCCGGTCGCGCGCATCCAGCGAAGGGGCAGCCTTCTTTCCAGCACGCAATAGCGTTCCTTGATCTGCCGCGCCCGATACCGTCGCTTCCGCCGCCCCGGCCGTTGCAAGTTCGTCTACCTTCTCGAAGTCGAACGTGGATATTGCCTGTTTCTTGCCGTCCTCAAAGAGCGTGAAGTCTTCTTTTTTTAGATCGCGAACCAGGTTCCCCTTTTTGTCGTGTGCGACCACGTTCACCAGCACAAGCTCGCTCGTAACTTCGATTCGTGCTTGATTCGTTCCCGCCGGTTCGCTCTGCTG
>Ga0206999_10086_pt2 | contig 22547 bp, 17 predicted proteins | sample Alteio_BWMinCont_92_FD_153482 | JGI IMG/M metagenome (GOLD analysis project Ga0206999, IMG submission 153482) | Enriched cells from forest soil in Barre Woods Harvard Forest LTER site, Petersham, Massachusetts, United States -... | ecosystem: Environmental > Terrestrial > Soil > Temperate forest >...
CCGGATGTCCTCGGGATCGAGGAATCCACACTCGCCCAGTACGCGCCGGCTTCTTCTCCTCAATTGGGCCCAGAGTTCCAGATCGCCTGGATGCCGCCCTTCACCATCTCATCGGCGACGGTCTGCGCCACTTCAGCCGGCACGGTGATGATGCCCAGGTGAACGCTCATACGTTCGGCCAGGTCGGCGAGTTTGTCGAGGGGCAGGACAGCCTTGTCATGAATCCATTGGCCAATCTTGCCGGGATCGGTATCGAACGCCGCTACGATGTGCAATCCGAACCGTGAGAACCGCTCATGGCCGAGCAGGGCCGTGCCCAGGTTGCCGGCGCCCGCCAGGAAGGCCTCGTTCACATTGTTCCAGCCAAGAAATGTCTCGATGGACAGCACCAGTTCGTCGACGGAGTAGCCGGTTTTGGGCTTGCCTACGATGCCGGTATGCTGCAGGTCCTTGCGCACCTGGACCGGGACCAGGTTCAGCGCTTCGCCGATGGTGCTGCAGGAGACCTGGCGAACGCCTTTGGCCTTCAACTCGACCAGGAAGTGGTGGTACTGGGGAAGGCGTCCGAGGCTGGGCTGGGGAATGGAAGCCATGCGCGCCTGCGGGCCGGGGGAAATCGATAAATTAGTATCGATAACCATAAATCGATGCTATTCGGCATCGATTTGCCAGTTCCGTGACCGCAATCACGGGTTCGTGTGTCCCAACTTGGCGCGCAAACTGGATTCCCACCTGTTTTGCGATTTTTGTGTCACAAACCCTGTCGATCGTTGAATTCATCCACGATTCGTGGGATTCGGGGTTGCCCGATCTGCGATATCGCGGACAACGTCAAAAGAAAGCGGCCGAGCCATATTGGAACCCCAACGCTATGTGGAGGTCTGCTGGCTGGAAATGATCGCGCGCATTCGTTTCACGGCGGAGGGAATCTGTTCGTTGGCCGTGCTTCCAAAACCAAGAACGAATCCGTTCCTGGCTTTCTTTCCTGCGTAGGTGGGCGACAGGGGCAAAAGCCACAAGCGGTCGGAAACTGCGCGGGCGGCAATCTCCCGATCATCGAGGCCGGGGGGCAGGGTAACGGTGAGATGCATTCCCGCGGCCGCGCCGTGCACAGGGAGTTGATCGCCAAACTCGTTCTGAAGGCAGGCAATGAGCACGGACCTGCGGGCACTATAGACCTGTCGCATCTTGCGGATGTGCCGTCCGAAATGACCGAGCGACATGAAATCGGCGAGCACCTCCTGAAAGAGATAGGGCGGAAAAATGTCCATCGAAAAGCGCACGGCTACAAAGTGATCCACGAGATCACGCGGTATGACGATGTAGCCGATGCGCAGCGACGGAAAGAGAATCTTGCTGAAGGTGCCGATGTAGATCACGCGAGAGTTGACATCGAGGCCCTGGAGGGACGCGATCGGCTTGGTATCGAATCGATATTCGCTGTCGTAATCATCTTCGATGATCCAGGCTCCGGAACTCTGGGCCCAATTGAGGAGAAGAAGCCGGCGCGTACTGGGCGAGTGTGGATTCCTCGATCCCGAGGACATCCGGGAATACGTCCTCCATGGCGGCTACAGCGCGGCGCGCAAGGCCTTCGTGGAAATGTCGCCGGAGCAGGTCTGCAAGACCGTCCTCGACTCCGGGTTGCGCGGCCGTGGCGGCGGCGGGTTCCCGACGGGGCGCAAGTGGGAAGCCGCGCGCGTCCAGAAGTCGGCCAAAAAGTATGTCATCTGCAACGGCGATGAGGGCGACCCGGGCGCGTTCATGAACCGCTCGGTGATGGAAGGCAATCCGCACAGCGTTATTGAAGGCATGATGATCGCCGCCCGCGCCATCGGCGCCAATGAGGGGCTGGTCTATGTTCGCGCCGAATATCCGCTGGCCGTGGCCCGCATGCGCCGCGCCGTCGCCGATGCCGAGCGCGAAGGCATCCTGGGCGACAACGTCTTCGGCACGGGCCTGGCGATGAAGTGCGACGTGATGGAAGGCGCGGGCGCTTTTGTGTGCGGCGAAGAGACGGCCATGATCGCCTCCATTGAAGGCCGCCGCGGCATGCCCTCCCCCAAGCCTCCCTTTCCCGCGCAGAGCGGACTCTGGGGCAAGCCCACCATCATCAACAACGTCGAGACCCTGGCCCATGTTTCGCGGATTCTCAACGAAGGCCCCGAGGTGTTCCACAGCATCGGCACCAAGGACTCGCCGGGCACCAAGACCTTCGCGTTGACGGGCCATGTCGCCAACACCGGCCTGGTGGAGGTGCCGTTCGGGACCACGCTGCGCGAGATTGTGCTGAACATCGGCGGCGGCGTGACCGACGATGCCGGCAAAATCTGGAAGGAAGGCTTCAAAGCCGTGCAAATCGGCGGCCCGTCGGGCGGATGCCTGACCGCCGAGCATCTCGACCTGCCCTTGGCCTACGAGTCGCTGCGCTCCGTAGGCGCGATGGTGGGCTCCGGCGGCCTGGTGGTCATGAACGACCGCACCTGCATGGTGAGCATCGCGCGCTTCTTCATGGAGTTCACCCAGCGCGAGTCCTGCGGCAAATGCGTCCTATGCCGCGAGGGAACCAAGCAACTGCTGGCCCTGCTCGACGACGTGATCGAAGGACGCGCGACTGCCGAAACCCTCGACCTGATGGAGAAGCTCGGCCACGCGGTCCAGGCCGGATCGTTGTGCGGCCTGGGCAAGACCGCCCCCAACCCGGTGCTGTCCACCCTGCGCTACTTCCGCAAGGAATACGAAGAGCACGTCTTCGAGAAGCGCTGCCGTACCGGGCACTGCAAAGCGCTCCTGCGGCCGAAAGTCATCGCCGAAAAGTGCAAGGGCTGCGGCGTGTGCATCAAGGCCTGCCCCACCGGCGCGATCAGCGGCGAGAAGAAGCAGGTCCACCACATCGATCCCGAACTGTGCATCAAGTGCGGCGCGTGCGCAACGGCCTGCAGGCTGCACGCGATCCAGGGGGTATAGCGGATGAACAAGCTCACCCAGCCGACGTTGACCATCGACGGAAGAACCGTCGCGATTGAAGGAGAACGCAACCTCCTCGAACTGGTGCGCAAGGCCAACATCGACCTGCCCACCTTTTGCTACCACTCCGAACTGAGCGTCTACGGCGCGTGCCGGTTGTGCCTGGTCGACGTGGAAGGGCGCGGCATCATGGGCGCCTGCTCCACGCCGCCGGAGCCGGGACTGAAAGTTCAGACCACCACGCCCCAGATTCGCGAAATCCGGCGCATCGCGGTGGAACTGCTGCTCGCCAATCACGACCAGCAATGCCCCACCTGCGCGCGCAGCGCCAACTGCCAGTTGCAGAGCCTGGCGCAGCGCCTGGGCGTCAAGAAGGTGCGCTTCAAGCCGGTGCATCAGCCGGTTCCGATCGACGAGTCGTCCCCTTCGCTGGTGCGTGATCCCAACAAATGTGTCCTGTGCGGCGATTGCGTCAGGATGTGCGCCGAGATCCAGGGTATCGGAGCCATCGACTTCGCCCATCGCGGACACGACGTGGCCGTCAAGCCCGCCTTCGGCAAGCCGCTCGGTGAAGTGGAATGCGTGAACTGCGGCCAGTGCGCCAGCGTCTGCCCCACCGGGGCGCTCACCGTCAAGTCGGAAGTCGACGCCGTCTGGGAAATGATTGCGGATAAAACCAAAACCGTGATCGTGCAGATTGCGCCCGCGGTGCGCGTCGGCCTCGGCGAGTGCTTCGGCATGAATCCGGGAGAAATCACCACCGGCAAGATCGTGGCCGCGCTCAAGGCCCTCGGCTTCGACCAGGTGTACGATACCTCCTTTGCCGCCGACCTCACCGTCCTCGAAGAAGGCTCCGAGTTCCTGGAGCGAAAGGCAAACGGCGGCACCCTGCCGATGTTCACATCCTGCTGCCCCGGCTGGGTGAAGTACGCCGAGCAGTATTTCCCCGAGTTGCTGCCCAATCTCTCCACCTGCCGCTCGCCCCAGGCCATGTTCGGATCGCTGGTGAAAGCCATGCTGCCCGAACAAATGGCCGTCGACCGCAAAGACCTGAAGGTCGTCGCCATCATGCCCTGCACGGCGAAAAAGTTTGAAGCCCAGCGGCCCGAACTCGCCATCAACGGCGATCCCGACGTGGACCACGTGCTCACCACCCAGGAACTGGCGCACATGATCCAGTCGGCCGGGCTCATATTCGAAGCGCTGCAACCGGAATCGTTCGACATGCCATTCGGCTTCTACACCGGAGCCGGCGTCATCTTCGGCAATTCGGGCGGCGTTATGGAAGCCGTGCTTCGCTATGCGGCGGAAAAAGCCACCGGGAAAAAGCTCGATCGCCTCGAGTTCGCCGAAGTGCGCGGCGACTCCGGCTTGCGGGAGGCAACCATCTCCCTCGACGGCACAGAACTGAAGCTGGCCGTAGTGCACGGCCTGCGCAATGCCCGCGTAGTTGCCGAACAGGTACGCGCAGGCAAGAGCCCCTACGACCTGATCGAAGTGATGGCCTGTCCCGGCGGGTGCATCGGCGGTGCGGGGCAGCCCATCTCCACGTCCGCCAGCACCAGGGCGCTGCGCACCCGGGGCCTGTACCAGGCCGACAAGATGCTGCAGCTGCACAAGTCGCAGGACAACGTCTTCATTACCGAATGCTATGCCAGGTTTCTGGGCGACATCGGCGGCGACAAGGCGCATCACCTGCTCCATACCACCTACCAGAGCCGGCGCCGCATCGGGGACGAAACCCTCCCCCTGACCGCCGCTCGCGGCGCGGACAAAATAAAAGTGGGCGTGTGCCTGGGGACCAACTGTTACCTGAAAGGCTCCCAGCATGTCCTCAATGCCGTGCTGCGCCATGCCGATGAGAAGGGGCTTGAGAACCGGCTGGACGTGCGCGCCAGCTTCTGCTACGAGCGTTGCGAGCACGGCCCCAACGCCAGCATCGACGGCGCGGTCTGCACGTGTACGCCGGAGAGCATCATCGAAATTCTGGACGAAAAGATCGAAGGAGACCAGGGCAGCGGGAAGTAAACACACCGCCTGGGCGCCCCCGTCTCGCTTCTGAGACCTGGGAGGCCCCGGAAGCGGCGACAAACCATAAAGGAAGGACTTTTGTGATTACCGAACAACGTGCAGACTTCATCGAATCCGGGCAAGTGGAGAGCATCCTCACGGCACGCGCGGTGCCCGGCGCATCGCGCGTCCGCGAGTTGCTGGCCAAGGCCCGCGAACTCGACGGCCTCACCATGGATGAAGTCGCAAGTCTCACGTTCGTCGATTCGCCCGAACTGCTGGACGAAATCTTCTGCACTGCGAAGCAGATCAAGGAAGAAATCTACGGGTCGCGCCTGGTCTTCTTTGCGCCGCTCTATATTTCCAACCGCTGCTCGAATGAGTGTACGTACTGCGCTTTCCGCGCCACCAACACGGGACTCAGGCGCCGCACTCTCACGCTCGAAGAGATCGCCGAAGAAACGCGCATCCTGATTCGCCAGGGACACAAGCGCGTTCTCGTTGTTTCCGGCGAGGCGCTCCCTCCGCGCGGCTTCGATTACATTCTCGATGCGATCAATACCATCTATGCAACCCGCGTCGGTCCGGGCGAAATCCGCCGCGTCAACGTGAATCTCGCGCCTCAGACGGTGGAACGCTTTCGGCAGTTGAAGTCGGCGGGAATCGGAACCTTCCAGCTATTCCAGGAAACCTATCATCGTCCAACCTACGCCGCGGTGCATTTGCGCGGCAAAAAGCGCGATTACGACTGGCGCGCCACCGCCTTCGACCGCGCCATGGAAGCCGGAATCGACGACGTGGGCATGGGCGTGCTGTTCGGCTTATACGACTGGCGCTTCGAAGTGCTCTCCATGATGCAGCACATTCATCACCTCGAACAGCGTTTCGGCGTGGGGCCGCATACCCTCAGCTTCCCCCGCATCGAGCCCGCGATCGGCTCCGACGTCGCCCTGCATCCGCCCTGCGTGGTGAGCGACACCGATTTCAAAAAGATCATCGCCATTCTGCGCCTGGCGGTCCCCTACACGGGCATGATCATGTCCACCCGCGAGACCGCAGCCGTGCGCCGCGAGACCTTCGCGCTCGGCATTTCGCAGATCTCCGCCGGCAGCCGCACTGATCCGGGCGGCTACAAAGATGGGGATGGCGATCCCAATGGGAGCCAGTTTCAGCTGGGCGATCATCGCACCGTCGAAGAAGTTGTCCGCGACGTCGTTTCGCTCGGCTACACACCCTCGTTCTGCACCGCGTGTTACCGCCTGGGCCGCACCGGGCGGGACTTCATGGACCTTGCCAAACCCGGCGAAATCAAATACCACTGCCAGCCCAACGCGCTGTCTACGTTCCTCGAGTATCTGTGCGACTACGCGGGCCCGGCGGCGAAATCCGCGGGCGAAAAACTGATCTCCATTGAATTGCGGCACATGGACCAGCAGCAGACCGCCTGCACGCTGCCCATGTTGAACCAGGTTCGCCGCGGCGAACGCGATGTCTTCGTCTAGGAAGAAAGGAAACAGAGAATGGTTCGCGCAACATCGAAAGGCTTCCGGCTTCATGTCGGTTTCTTCGGCCGCCGGAATGTGGGCAAATCCAGCTTGTTGAACGCCATCACCCGCCAGAATGTCTCCATCGTTTCCGAGGTTCCCGGCACCACCACTGACCCGGTGGAGAAGCCGATGGAACTCCATCCCATCGGTCCGGTGCTGTTCGTGGATACGGCCGGGATGGACGATGTGGGCGCCCTCGGCGCGCAGCGCATCGAAAAAACCCGCCAGGCGATTGCGCGAACCGATATCGGCGTCCTTGTCACCGAGGCCGGCGCATGGACTGACTATGAGGAGCGCCTGCTGGCCGAACTGCGGTCGCATGCGGTTCCCGTCGTCGTGGCCATGAACAAAGCCGACCTGGGGCGGCCCTCTCCCGCCCAGCTCGAGCGTTTGGACAAAGAACAGATTCCTTACACGGAGATGAGCGCCGCCACCGGCGATGGTGTGGATGCCTTCCGCGACAAGCTGTGGGAACTGGCGCCCGCGGAAACGGCCGAGTCTCCCGTCGTCATTCGCGATCTGGTCGGGGCCGGCGAAACCGCAGTGCTGGTGATGCCCATCGACAGGGAAGCTCCCAGGGGCCGTATCAAACAACTGCAGGCCCAGGTGATCCGCGACCTGCTCGACGGTGAGGCTTCCTGCGTGGTGGTAAAGGACGGCGGCCTGGATCGCGTTCTCGGCAATATGAGGAAGCCCCCGAAGATCGTGGTCACCGACGCGCAGGTCTTCGACCGAGTGGCCCACATCACGCCCCCTTCCATCCCCCTGACCGCATTCTCGATTCTCTTGTCGCGACTGAAGGGCGACCTGGTGGTCCAGACCAGGGCTGCTCTCGCAGTCGATTCGCTCCGGCCGGGCGACAAGGTGCTGATCGCCGAGTCGTGCACCCACCATCCCATCGAAGAAGACATCGGCCGGGTGAAAATTCCACGCTGGCTGCGGCAGCATGTCGGCGGCGATCTCGAATTCACCCATGTGAAGGGACGCGATTTCCCGCCCGACCTCTCTCCCTACAAGCTCGTCATCCATTGCGGCGCTTGCATGTGGAACCGCCAGGAGATGATAAGCCGCATTCGCGAGTGCGGGCGGCAGGGCGTGCCGATTACCAATTATGGGCTTGTGATTGCCCATGCGCTCGGCATTCTCGAGCGCGCGCTGGAGCCATTTCCCGAAGCGCTGGCCGCCTACCATGAGGCGCGCAACGAGCCTCAGGAGCATGCGCTGGAAACTGCCCCGGCATTTGTGAACGGATGAGCGAGTTAAGCCAATCCGCGATTCTCGATTGGCTGCGCGAGACTCGGCCGGAGCGGCTGCGCAGTCTTTACGAGCAGGCCGACGCGGTGCGCAGGCAGAGCGTCGGCGACGCGGTGCACCTGCGCGGCCTCATCGAAATCTCCAGCCACTGTGTGCGGCAGTGCATGTATTGTGGGCTTCGCCGCGGCAATCGCACGCTCGAGCGCTACCGGATGACGCGCGAGGAGATTCTCGACTGTGCGCGCCAGGCGGAGCATCTCGGCTACGGCACAGTGGTGATGCAGGCCGGCGAAGATCCGGCGCTCACGGCCCAATCGGTCGCCGAAATCATTCAGTGGATCAAACGCGAAACTGCGCTCGCTGTCACCCTGAGCCTGGGAGAGCGCCACCAGCACGAACTGCGGCTTTGGCGCTCGGCCGGTGCGGACCGCTACCTGCTCCGCTTCGAGACCTCCGATCCGAAACTCTATCGCGCCATCCATCCCCGCGGCGCCGCGGCGCCCGACCGGCTTGCCTTGCTGAGGACACTGAAAGCGCTGGGCTATGAAGCCGGCGGCGGCGTGATGGTAGGCATTCCGGGCCAGTCCTGCGAAAGCCTCGCCCAGGACGTACTCGCATTTCGCGCGCTCGATCTGGACATGATCGGCATCGGACCCTATATTCCGCACCCGCTTACACCGCTGGGTTCGGGAGCGCTGCGCCCGGCGATCGATCCGGCCGAACAGGCGCCCGCAACGGAAGAGATGGTCTACAAAATGGTGGCTCTCGCGCGCATCATGTGCCCCACCGCCAACATTCCCAGCACCACCGCGCTGGCTACGATCAACAAAGCACATGGACGGACGCGCGGACTCTCCGTGGGCGCAAACGTGGTCATGCCCAACTTGACACCGCTGAAATATCGCAGCCTTTACCAGATCTATCCGGCCAAGGCGTGTATCGAGGAGAGCGCCACGGATTGCCACCAGTGCCTGCGTGGACAGATTCACTCGCTCGGGCGCTTCGCTGGACGCGGGCGTGGCGGACGCGGAGAAGGCGAATCGACCGTCCCCCTCTGGCGGCCTCCCTATCCAGAGTTGGTGCAGGTGAACCGTGCCCGATGAGCTCAAACCAATCGAAATCGTGATCTGCATGGGAAGCTCCTGCTTCGCCCGCGGCAATGCGAACAACCTCGGCATCATCCAGGATTTCCTCGAGAATCGTGGTTTGAAAGTCTCCGTCCGGCTGAGCGGAAAGCTCTGCCAGGACGAGTGCAAGCTCGGCCCGAATCTGGCGATCGCAGGCGAAACCTGCCATGAGGTCACGGCGGCCAAGCTGCGGGAAATCCTCGAGGCACTGGCAAACCGCCAGGCGGAGGCCTGATGGCGCAATTGCACTCCATCTATACCGAAACCCGCGAGTGCCAGGATTGCCACAAGTGCATTCGCGAATGCCCGGTGAAAGCCATTCGCGTGCAGGACGGCTACGCGCGCGTGGTGCCGGAGTTGTGCATTCTTTGCGGCAATTGCATCCTCGCCTGCCCGAACCATGCCAAGCAGGTGCGCGACGATTTGCCCGCCGCCAGGGCCCTGCTGACCCGCGGGCGCCGGGTCGTGGTCTCGCTGGCGCCTTCCTTCGCGGCTCAGTTTCCGGGCGTGCGCCCGCAGCAACTGGTTCGCGCTCTCAAGCAGCTGGGATTCTTCGCCGTTTCCGAGACCGCCCTGGGGGCACAGCAGGTGTCGGCCAACGTGCTCGATCTCATGCGCAGCGAGCCCGGCCGGATCTGGATATCCTCCGCCTGCCCGTCGGTGGTCGACTTCATCGGAAAGTATCATCCCGAGTGCCAGGACGCCATCTCCCCGCTGCTCTCCCCGTTGCTCACCCATTGCAGGCTGCTGCGCCGGCATTACGGCAGCGACATCGCGATCGTGTTCATCGGGCCGTGCATCGCCAAGAAGAAGGAAGCCGAGCGGCATCCCGAGCTGCTCGACGTGGTGCTCACCTTCGAGGATCTCGAGCGCTGGCTGAAGGAAGAGAATATTCAGCTCGCGCAAATCCCGGCCACCCAGGCCGACGCATTCGCTCCCGAGCAGGCGCGCGAAGGGTCGCTTTATCCCATTGAAGGCGGCATGATTCCCGGCGTAACCGCCACCGGCAAAATCAGCGGTTCCCAAATCATGTCGTTCTCCGGTATCGCCAATGTGGAACAGTCCCTCAAGGGACTTATGGAGTGGAAGCCGGAACAAAGCATTTTTCTGGAACTCACTGCGTGTGCCGGATCGTGCGTGAACGGGCCCAAATCTGCGCGCAGCCTCTCCGTCGCTAGGCGGCGATATCAGATCGTGGAGTTCGCGCAGCCTGCGGCGGAAACGCCGCGCCCGCCTTTGATGGACATCGTGCAGCATTATGCCCCGTCGCCGGTGCAACTCGAGGAATATACCGAAACCCAGATTCGCGATGCGCTGCGAACCGTGGGAAAGTACTCCGCGGAAGACGAGTTGAACTGCGGCGGATGCGGCTACGATTCGTGCCGCGAGTTCGCCCGCGCCCTCATCGCCCGCAACGCCGAGCGCATGATGTGCGCGACCTACACCCGCAAACTGGCGCAGAAAAAAGCCAACGCCCTGCTTAGGAAGATGCCTGCGGCAGTGGTGATCGTGGACGAAGAACTGAAGATCATCGAGTGCAACGGGAATTTCGTGCGCCTGTTCTCCGACGAAATCCAGGAACCCAAGGACCCCCGTCCCCCGAACAAGGACCCATTCGTCAGGACCCAGGAGTTGGAAGGCATTGCCCTCGATTCCGTGATTCCCTTCTCGCACCTTTTTCGCCGCGTGCTCGATGCCGGCGAAGACATCGTCAACCACGATATCCGCTATCAGCGCAGCATCCTCAACTCCAGCATCTTCGCCATCGAGCCCGGCGCCGTGCTGTGCGGCATCTTCCAGGACATCACTGAGCCCATTTTCCAGAAAGAACAGATCATCACCCGCGCCCGCGAAGTCATCCAGAAGAACCTCAAGACCGTCCAGCAGATCGCCTACCTGCTCGGCGAGAACGCCGCGGACTCGGAGATCATCCTTAACTCCATCGTGCGCTCGTTCAGCCCTGAAGAAGTGGATGAGCATCCACAATGACGGGCAAGGAGACCAGCTTCGTCGAGGTGGATTACTGCCAGCGGGCCAAGCACGGGCAGCTCATCTCGGGAGACGTGTTTCTCACCCAGGCGGTCAAGCAGGAAGGGCGCATCGTCTCCGTGCTTTCCGATGGCCTGGGCAGCGGCGTCAAAGCCAGCGTGCTGGCCACCATGACCGCCACCATGGCACTCAAGTTCACCGCCGGCGCCATGGACATCCGCCATTCGGCGGAAATCATCATGGATACGCTGCCCATTTGCAGCGTGCGCAAGATCAGCTATTCCACCTTCACCGTGGTGGACATGGAGTCTTCAGGACAAACGCGAATCATCGAACATGGCAATCCACCCTGCCTGATGATCCGGCCCGGCGCAGCCCTCAGTGTCCAAAAGACCGAGGTGCGGCCCGCCCGCTGGCAGGATCGAGTCATCAGTCTGTTCAGCTTCGACGTGCAGCGCGAGGACCGCATTGTCATGTTCTCTGACGGCATCACCCAGGCCGGCATGGGCGAGTACCGCACCCCTCTAGGCTGGGGCCTCGGCAATGTCGAAGAGTTTGTGCGCCGGCAAATCGAAACCTCCCCGTACATCTCCGCCCGTGAGTTATCGCGCCGGCTGGTGGCGCGCGCTGAAGAGATCGACGGGTGGAGCGCCAAGGACGACATCACCTGCAGCGTGATCTATTTCCGCAGCCCGCGGCAATTGCTCGTCATGACCGGCGCCCCATTCAATCGCGCCCACGATGCCGACCTGGCCGCCATCGCGGAACACACACCGGGACGCAAAGTCATCTGCGGCGGGACGACGGCCAACATCATCTCCCGCCTTCTCCACCGCGACATTCAGATCGATATGCGCCAGCCGCTCGATCCAAAAGTGCCCCCCATGGCGCGAATGCCAGGCTTCGACCTCGTCACCGAAGGAACCCTTACGCTCGGCGAAGTACTGCGGCTTCTGGAAGACGGCTTCGCTCCCGAAGAGATGCGCTCCAATGCCGCGGTCCGTCTTGCCGCCATGCTGCTCGACAGCGACATCGTGAAATTCGCCGTGGGCACGCGCATCAACGAAGCTCACCAGGATCCCAACGTGCCCGTCGAACTCCAGCTTCGCCGCAACATCGTCAAGCGGATCGCGCAGATCCTGGAGACCAAGCACCTCAAGCAGGTCATCATCCGCTATCTATAGCGCGAAGCTTCCATCCGGCGTGTTCGCTGGGAGCGATCTTGTCAAATCGCCTGCCTTTGCCTCGGTTGAATCAACGACGCCAGCAGCACCGCCACGATGCCCACCAGAAAGACCCCGTCAAACGTTCCCGCCCCGCCAATCGACGCAACCGGCGCGCCCAACCCCTGAATCCTTCCTAGATTCATCAGGTCTGCGCCGATCAGCGTACCCATGCTCCCTCCAATGTAGGCCAGTGGTCCCGCTTGCCGCCACGACAACACCAGCGCGCAGACCACCGCCACAATCGGAGGGATAAAGATCGGCAGCGTGACTCCAACTCCGCGCACCGGTTGCGCCAGGTGGTACGTTACGATCGCCACCACCGCCACCGCAATGGCAGACTTGATCACCAGCCGGTTCTTGAATGCCAGATAAAGCGACAGCAGAATCGGGATCAGCGCTCCGCCTACGTTGATCGCCAATACGGTCGCCGGCCATTGATGCACCGCCGGCACCACGTAGCGCATTCCGTGGTGGTGCACTACCGTTCCGGAAATCACCCTCTCCGGTGGAAACTCGGCCAGCGGAATGTTGATGGAACTGCCCACCAGCGTGAGCAGCAGGATCCACATTGCGCTCCGCGACGAAATCCCCATCCGCTCGTACGCAAAGTGCAGAATCCTCAGTTCGACCAGGGCCACCAGCAGTGAGAAGAGAAGAAACAGGGCCAGCAGGAATGGCCACTCCATCGGAAAATAGTGCATTCCAGAAGGCTGCAATCAGGACCTCCTCTTCTTCAATGATGTTGGAGATGATAGTGTATACGCCTCCTTCCCCCGTGGATGGCGACCCTCTTCCCGGCCTCATCCAGGATGTTTGACAATGGCTTTCCTGCCATGAATGCGTATATCGGCGACGTCTGGATCTCCAGGCTTTTCGTTCAGAGAGGGATGGCGGCCGTCTACCTGGTCGCCTTCATCGCCGTGGTGCGCCAGTTCAAGCCGCTGCTCGGCGAACGCGGCCTGCTTCCCGTGCCTGCCTTTCTCAAGCATGTCGGCTTTACCCAGGCCCCCAGCCTCTTTTGCTGGCGCTATTCCGATCGCCTCCTCGACGTCGCTGCCTGGGCAGGGGTTCTGATTGCCTTGAGTGCCGCCTCCGGACTCACAGAAGCCGGACCCCTGTGGCTTTCCGTGAGCGCGTGGCTCGTGTTGTGGATCCTCTACCTCTCCATCGCCAACGTCGGACAGAAGTTCTACGCCTTCGGATGGGAATCCATGTTGTTGGAGGCCGGATTCTTCACCGCCTTTCTCGGCCCATCGCGCGTCAGACCCTCCATCGTACCGATCCTCATCCTGCGCTGGATGCTGTTTCGAACCGAGATAGGCGCCGGCCTTATCAAGCTGCGTCACGATCCGTGCTGGCGCCGCCTGACCTGCCTCTTCTATCACTACGAGACTCAGCCCCTGCCCAATCCGTTGAGCTGGTACTTCCACCGGCTCCCGGCCTGGATGCATCGCGCTTCTGCCCTTGTCAGCCACTTCGTGCAGATCGTGGTTCCCTTCGGCCTGTTTGCGCCCCAGCCCGTGGCTTCTATCGCCGGCGGCCTCATCATTTTTCATCAACTATGGCTCATCATCAGCGGCAACTATGCCTGGCTGAACTGGCTCACTGTGGTGCTTGGCTTGACGGCATTCAGTGATCCAATCCTGAAGTTCGCGATTCCCATCTCCGCACCCGCCCTGGCGCCCCGTTCGCCGGCCTTCGATATTCTCCTCTATGTCATCGGCGCCGGCACTGCGGCGCTCAGCATTCAGCCCGCCCGGAACCTGCTCTCGCGCCACCAGGCGATGAATCTGAACTACAACCCCTTCCATCTGGTCAATACTTACGGCGCCTTCGGCAATGTAGGAAGAAAGCGCTACGAAATCGTGATCGAAGGCACCAGCGAACGTGTCATTACCCCGTACACGCAATGGCTCGAGTACGGCTTCAAAGGCAAGCCCGGCGATCCCGCGCGAATGCCTCCGCAGGTCGCCCCCTATCACCTCCGCCTCGACTGGCTGATCTGGTTCCTGCCCTTTTCCGTCGCCATCACGGGCGAGGGAATTCACGTGTGGGGATACCAGGTCTGGTTTGTCAGGCTCATCCGGAAGCTGCTTGCCGGCGATCGCGCCATTCTGCGCCTGATGGGCAGCAATCCATTTTCTGCGCAACCGCCGGCGTTTGTTCGCGCCGTGTTTTATGAGCATCGCTACACCGACCCGCAACAAAAGCGCCAGACGGGCGCCTGGTGGAACCGCCGCCTGTTGGGCGTTTATCTTCCCCCGGTCTCGCTCGACTCCCTCGAAGACGCATGAGCGATCACCAGGAAATTGCTGTAAAAACCGAGGGCCGCGGCGAATCATTCGCCGCGGCCCTCGGTTTCGCCTTACCCGAATCTCACGCCTGGGGTTTTTCCTTGTCCTTTTCTTCAGGCTTTTTCTTTTCCGGTGGCGGTTGCTGCTGGCGCGGAGCAGGCTTCGCTGCGGGCTCCCCATTCTGTCTGGCAGGCGGAGGGGGAGTCACCTCATGCGGCGGAGGCGCCGCGGGATGAGGTTGTGCCTGCGGAGGAGGCGTCGGCTTTGGCCGGGGCGCTGTTTCCGTCGCAGGCTGCCCTGCCGGCTTGGCGGCGGGCGCAGGGCTCTGCGCTGGTTTCGGCTGGTTGGGCTGAATCGGCGCCGGGTGTTGCGCGGGAGCGGGAGGCGTCGCCGCCGCCGGCCGGCCTTGCGGAGTCGGCTGGCCCGGACGGGTCGCCGCCGGTTGTTGCGCCGGCTTGGGCGCGGTCTGCATCGCCTTTTGCGCGGCTGGCGTCATCTTCACGTTGGGGGGCGGAGCCACGACTGCGCGATTCGGCAAACTCGCCGGAGCCGGAGCCGCTTTCACCGGCGGAGGAGCCGGCTTGGCCTTCGGCTGCGCCGTCACCGCCATGCCCTTGGCGTTGATCATTACCGGCCGGCTTGCCGCCACCGGCACCGGCTTGGCTGGAGGAGCACTGACCATTGCCGACCGCGCGGGAGCCACCTGCGGCTTGGCGATCACCTGCACGTGCTCCATCTGCTGCGGATCCACGTGAACCGACGCCTGCGCCACCGGTCGGCCGGAAGCAAAGTCCTGCTGCCGCATCGCCGTGACCCCGACCGTCCGGTTCACGTAGGTAATGTTGGTCACATTCGTCACGTTCACGATATTCACGTACGTCTTCTGGACGTGGATGATATTGGTCTCGCGAATATTCGTGATATTCACCCGATCGACATACCGCGGGCTGCAGGGGTACCACGGGCGATACGGTTCGCCCGGACCCAGCGGGAACCATACCGAGACGCCCCCGCCCCCGAACGAAATTCCCCCGGCGAAAACCACCAGCGCCGGTGACCAGACGGGATGCGCCTCGCGCGCGCCCGGAACCCAGCCCCACCGGCCGTGATAGTTGATCCAGCGCCCATAGTGGAACGGAGCATATCCCCAGGGCTCATCTTCAACCCACACCCAGCCCCAGGGCGGCCGGTTGATCCAGTGGCCGTTGTGGTAGGGAGCCCAGCCCGCCTGCACCTGCGGAAACCACATGTCTCCATATTCTGTTCCCGGTGACCATTGACCGTAGGCGTCAAGTTCATCGGCGCCCGGAGCCTCGGGGCTTACATATCGCCAGGTCGCCCGGTCGATTTGCTGGGTTCGCGATTCGCTCCAGTCGTCCAGTGCATCCGGATAGTTGGGTTGCAGCCATTGCGGATAAACCGGATTGGTACCGACGAGTTCCAGGGACTGGTTCGCGGCGGCATCCATCCCGAAGTCGTTCGCTCCGGATATGTACAAATCGCCCCCGTTGTTCGTGAAAATGGCGGTCTGCTGGTCCGGGAACACGTCCACCCGGAAGCTTTCCGCTCCCCGCGCCGTGGCCGTGCCGCTGGGCGTCTGCACAAAGAGGGACTGGCCCTCCCACTGTCCGTAGCTTCTGACGCGTATGCTACCCTGCCCGATTCCGAACGTTATGCCGTCATCTCGGAAATCGATAAAGGTCAGATCGGTGTTGGGGCCCAGTCGCACGTACGTCCGGCCTACCTGGATTTCGGCCCGGCCGTCCGAGTCGGTGAACAGACGATCTCCCGGTCCGATGGGGTAGTTGAGGTAAGCCTGTCCCCAGTCCTGGGTTCCGCCAGGTTGGATCGAAACGACGCCGTTGATGATCGACAGTCGGCCGGCCTGCGTAGGGGGGTCGTCGTCCTGGGCAGGGGACGGCACGGAAACCAGCGCCAGGCATGCCAATGCCGCCAATGCCGGAAGACGCCTTATCAGCGGAGCGATTGAGCCTCGTGTCATAAATATTCCTTTCCTTTCATTGCCGCCAGCGATGCTCCGGGATCCGGGGTACCGTGCGGCAAGTGGCAACGTGGGGGAGACGGGTTGAGGGCTGCAACTTCAATGCTACAAGCGACTCCCGAGGAAGCATTCTAATTCCTATGCATCTTAAACCCCCCTCGACAAGGAAAGTGGCAAAAAAGCCTCCGACGCGGAAGAGCCTGCACCTCGGATTTTCCCTTCAGCCCCCCTTCCAAAACATGCCATGAACCCCGCGGTGCTGCGGACGGACTACCCCTTTCCTATAGGGAGACTTGGAGAGCCGCGCAGGACGGAGCAAGGTTTTTCCTCAGCCTCCGCTCGCCGGATACGTAATCCTGCAAGCACCCTCTGCACTGGTGGAACCGTTCGACTTTATTCAATCCTGTCTGCTGGAACCACTCAAATTCAGAACTTTTGCAGTTTGATGTTATCCGCCGATCAAATCGAATCCTCTGCCGGACCGCCCGAGTTTTAAACAGATTCATTTGTCCACTTACCTTGACAGCATCGCTCCGGGGAGGCACAATCCCCCTTAACTTCTCTGGAGGTGTGAATTCCCGCCTGTAGTGCGTTTTGACCCGTACTCACCAACCAAACCCGGGAAGCTCGTTATAGCAAGCTTCATGCCCATGGACGCTCGCGATGAAAGCAAGATCTCACGAACTCGATCGGGTTGTCCTCGAGGCCGTTTCAGACGATTACCTGTCCTTTGAATCATTGGTCAGCAAGCTGTCGCAATCCAACCTTGCGCATGATGCTGTCTTGGATATTGAGCGGATGCTGCTAAGTGCCATCTCCAACCACTTAGTGGGTGCCTATCTGATTCACGCCGATCCTCCCTATGCCACCGAAGTCGGCGCTAATCCCGAAACCATTCGAAGATATTGGTTCTGTATTACCGATGAAGGCCGCGAATATCTTCGCCGGTTGCCCTCCCGGCATGGAACCATTCGCCGGTGCCCGGAGTGCTGACCCGGGCTTTGGCTCACACGCATCAGAAACCTCGTGTTTCCCACCTTCGCGGACCCATTTGTCTTCCGTCCGCTAGAGCGCTTCTCATTCAGATGTAAGGTTCGTCGCCAGTGTGGCCTCCACGTAGAGCCCGCGTCGGGGCTAAAGGTAGAGCCCGCGCCGGGGCTTAAGGTAGAGCCCGCGCAGCGGGCTAAAGGTAGAGCCCGCGTCGGGGCTAAAGGTAGAGCCCGCGTCGGGGCTAAAGGTAGAGCCCGCGTCGGGGCTAAAGGTAGAGCCCGCGTCGGGGCTAAAGGTAGAGCGCGCGTCGGGGCTAAAGGTAGAGCCCGCGCAGCGGGCTAAAGATGGTAGCCCCAGGCGCAAGCCTGGGGATCACGGTAAGGTTCGCGTCAGAAGCCCCGCAGGGGCGTAAGATCGCTGCCGCAATGGCCGACAAGTCTACATTTTCCTAGCAACCGGACGAATCCGCATCCGCCCGCCTACCAGGTCACCGCCCGCAAGGCGCTCACCCCGGCTCCCAGCAGCGCCGTCTCGTCGTCATTGGGCAGCACCTCGAGAGAATAGCTCTGCAGCGGGCTCATCTTCACCATGCTTTCCAGATGCGATCGCAGCAGCGGCACTTCAAGGAATCTCACGTTGTGCCCCGTGAAGTAAAAGCGCCCCGGTCCGGCAAGATGGATGAACGATGCCGTCCCCGCCGCCAGCGCGCGATGCCACAGGTCGACAAACTCCCGGCATTTCGTATCGCCCTCCTTGGCCTGAGCAAAAACCTCTTCTGGCTCGAGATCGAGAAAGCGCAGCCGCATTGCCCGATATCCCATGATTCCTTCCAGGTGTCCGATGCCGCCGCATCCACAGAACCGTTCCTTGGGATCCAGAGTGACGGTGATATGCCCGCCTTCCCATACGCCTTCCACGTAGGGCCAGCGCCCGTAGCCAATGCCGTTCCCGATCGTCCAGACCCGCGTCAGGCGATCCAGTTGCCCGAACTTCGCGGCCACTCCAGCGGCAATGGCGTCTGCATCATTGGCGATATGCACCGGCGCTTTGATTCCCCGCGCCAGCATGATCCGCCCCAGTTCATCCGCCATGCGCATGCCCTTGATCTGGGTCAGGTTCGGCGCGTCCTCTACCACCCCATGTCGCACCACCCCCGGAACCGCAACCCCGATCGCCTCCACCGGCTTCTCGTCCCGGCTGGCCAGTTCGGTGATCTGATTCGCGAGCAGGTCCATCAGTTCTCCGCTGGGCATCACCGTCAGCGCGTCCACTTCCTCCAAATTGCCGGGATAACGCACCGGCTCCCCGGACAGGCGATGATTCTCCAACCGCCCGGCCACAATGTGCTCGGTCATTACCACGCCGATGGCGCTTGTCATCTTTACCCTCCAGGGCAAAGCCGAATCAGAGCAACTTGCGTTCTAACCCTGGTACCGGACCAGCCGTCCCAGCCCGTTGAACGCCGCCGTCTTGTAGCACTCCGCCAGGGTTGGATAGTTGAACACCGTTTGCACAAAGTAATCCACCGTGCCGTCCAGCGTCATCACCGCCTGGCCGATGTGCACCAGCTCGCTGGCACCTTCCCCAATAATGTGAACGCCCAGTACCTTGCGCGTGTCGCGATGAAAGATAAGTTTCAGGCGGCCCGTAGTGTCGCCGCGAATCTGGCCGCGCGCCACCTCGCGGTAGTACGCCATCCCCACCTCGTAGGGCACATCTTCATCCGTCAATTGCTCCTCGGTCTTGCCGATGAAGCTGATTTCCGGAATGGTGTAGATGCCGTATGGATAAAAACTGGGGTTCGATTTGGTCGACTTGTCATTGAACGCCCGCGCCGCCGCAATCCGCCCCTGCTCCATCGACACTGAAGCCAGGGCCGGGAAACCCACTACATCCCCAACCGCGTAGATGCCTTCCACGTTGGTCTGATAATTCTCGTCCACCAGGATGCGGCCCCGATTGTCCGCCTGGATGCCGGCTGCCGCCAGGTTCAGGTCATCGATCGCGCCCTGGCGCCCTACCGCGTACAGCAGCGCATCGCCCGAGATCCGCTTCTTGCTCTCCAGGTTCGCCACCACCGTCCCGTCCGCCAGTTCCTCCACGCTCTCCACTTCTTCGCCCAGGCGCATCGTTACCCGGCTGTCTCGCAGGTGATAGCTGAGCGCTTCCACAATCTCCTGATCGGCGAATTCGAGCAGCTTGTTGCGCTTTTCCACGATCGTTACGCGCACGCCCAGGATGGCGAACATGCAGGCGTATTCCACCCCCACCACCCCACCCCCCACCACGATGAGCGTTCGCGGAAGGTTGGAAAGATCGAGCACCTGGTCGCTGTTGATGATGGTGCGGCCGTTGATTGGCACCTTGGGCGATGAGGCCGGCCTGGTTCCCACCGCCACGATCAGCCGCTCCCCCTCCAGCGTGGATTCTCCCTGAAAGCCCTCCACGCGCACGTGCCGGGTGTCCAACAGGTGCGCCACGCCATGCACAATGTCGATGCCGTTTCGCGAAAGCTGCGCCTCGGTCACATCTACTTCCGTCTTGATCACCGCCTGCACGCGAAAGGCAAGATCGGCCATCGTGATCTTTTCCTTCACCCGGTAATTCATGCCGTAGACCGAGCGATAGTTGTATCCCGAGAGATGAAGCACGGCCTCGCGCATGGTCTTGGACGGAATGGTGCCCGTATTGATGCACACGCCGCCCACCACCGCCCGCGACTCCACCACCACCACCCGCTTCTTCATCTTGGAGGCGGCCACGGCGGCGCGCTGCCCGGATGGCCCGGAGCCGACCACGATCAAGTCATACTTGATGGCGCTCATGCGAGTCTCCTCTCGGGGAACGAGCGATCCACTGGGCCCCGGCGCACGCCGCTTCACGCGCGGCGATGACTACAACCGGAGCCTACCATAGCGCCTTGGTGCCAAGGTAGAGACCGATGTGAATTCTGGCGGTCCCCAGTTTCAACCTTAGGAGACTTGGGTGCCCCACCCTCGCCGCGCTTTTGCTTTTGCAGCTTGAATGGGCTTGGGTGTTTGCGTCGAAACTCGACTTCCGCGATCACTGGCTCACTCGCTGGACGCAAAGCGGCGCTGACTCGCCGCTTTGTTTTGAAAAGCGACCTTCGAATGCGCAGCCTCACGCGTGCGCCGGACGCATGGATTCTTTGAATGCGGGCCGGGCCAAACGGCTCCCATCCGCCTCTCGCCCGCGCTCGTCCCCCAGCTGAAACTGGCGCATCATCCCGTCCAGTTCGCCGGCCAGCGATGCCAGGTTTTTCAGCGCGTCCACCGCCTCTTCCGCCCCCTGCGAATTCTCCACCGCCAGTTGGGAAATCTGTCCCGCGGATTCGGAGATCTCGCCCGCCGCCGCGGTCTGCTGCGTTGCTGCAGTGGCGATAAGCTCGATCTGGTGCTCCACCTGCTTCGATGCCTCGATGATCGCCTCCAGGCTGGTGCGCGCCCGCGCTGTCTCACCCATTCCCGTTTCCACCGCGGAGCGGCTCTCTTCCATCACCTGCAGCGTGGCTCGCGTTTCTTCCTGGATGCTGCGAATGGTGCTCGCAATCTCTTCGGTCGCCCCCTTGGTCCTCTCCGCCAGGCGGCGCACTTCCCCCGCCACCACCGCGAATCCCCGCCCGTGCTCCCCGGCGCGGGCCGCTTCGATCGCCGCATTCAGCGCCAGAAGATTCGTCTGCTCGCTGATCTCCTGGATCACGCTCACCACTTTGCCGATCTCTTCCGAGCGCTGCGCCAGCGACGCCATCTTCTCTGATACCGAGCCGGTGGCGGCGGCGATCTTTTCCATGGTCTCCGCCGCGCTCCCCATCACCGCTCCGCCCTGTACCGCGGTTTCTGCCGACGCGCGGCTGGCGCTGGCCGCACTGGCCGCGTTGTGGCTGATTTCCGCGATGGTCGCCGTCATCTCCTGCGCCGCCGCCGCAATCTGATTGGTCCGGTTTGACTGGGTGTTCGCATTGCCCGCCGACTGCACCGCCCGCGCGCTGATCTCGGTGGTCGCCGCCGACAGCGTTTCCGCTCCCTTGGCCACCGAATGGACCATCTCGCGAAGGGATTCGGCGCATTCGTTCATGGCCATACCCATTTGTCCGATCTCGTCTGTCCCCGTCACCCGGACATGGATCGACAGATCTTTTGCAGCCAGCTGTTGCAGTGCGTCCTTCGCTCGCCCCACGCGCGGCGCGATTACTTTCATGAGACCAGCCCCGATCAGGGCCGAGATGCCGACTATCAGGATAGTCACGATCAGGTTGATCCAGATAGCTCGGCGGCTCATGACCGTGGAAGAACGCATGCTGCTCGTCCCGGCGGTCGCGTTGAGATGGAAATCCTCCTCCGCGGCATCGCTGGCTTCGTGAATAGTCTTGGCCACTGCATCCGCGGTGATGATGTCCAGAGCATCCCCTATTTTGCCGTTGGCGCGAAGTTCGTTAGCCCGGTTGCTGCTCTCCAGATAACGCTCAAACGCCACAGAGAACTTCTGCGCCACTTCACGTTCTCCCGGATAGCTGATAAAGGGCTCATACTCCTTCCATTCCGACTGGTACTCGTCGATCAATCTCTGACGCTGCGAGCCTTCCCGGGCGGCGCACTCTGCCGAATGGCAGAGAAGCAGTGCCATATCGGATCGCCGGACAAGACCCATCGCCAACTCTATCCGTGATAGATGCAGGACGGACGGAAAAGCATTTTCGCTCACGTCGGAGGTGGTTGTCGCGATGTATCGAAACGTGAAATGCGAATACGTGCCCAGCGCCACGCAGAGCAGGCAAACCACGCCGAACGCCAGCATGAATTTGCGTGCAATAGGAATGTTGCGATACACAGACATGGGTTAAATCCTCTCCTCGGTCAGGTCGCCCTCGGTATTGCGCTCGAACGCCCGCCAGCTGCGCCCCGAGTCCCAACTTCGCCGCAAAACAACGCCCGTCATTCTGAGCGAGCCCGCCGCGGCGGACGGAGTCGAAGGATCCGCGGTTGTTCTTCGACAAGCTCCGGGCTCACCGCACCGGCGCGTCAGCGCTAAAGACCGAACACCTCTCCGTCATCGGCAATTTGCGGCGAACCTTGAAAAATCGGCGCCTTCCCACAAGCACCGCTAGGATTGACCCAAATGCC
>Ga0206999_10092_pt1 | contig 22491 bp, 23 predicted proteins | sample Alteio_BWMinCont_92_FD_153482 | JGI IMG/M metagenome (GOLD analysis project Ga0206999, IMG submission 153482) | Enriched cells from forest soil in Barre Woods Harvard Forest LTER site, Petersham, Massachusetts, United States -... | ecosystem: Environmental > Terrestrial > Soil > Temperate forest >...
GCGTCACGAACGTTCCGGAGTAGATGGCATTCAAGAGTTCTTGGGGGTTGAGAGGCACACCTGCGATGTTGATAGTCTCAAACCATTGCTTGATCTCGCTCTCGTCGCCCTCGCACTCATAGATCAGCAATTTCGAGCCCCGAATCTTGGCTTGTTGGTCGGCGGGCAAGCTGTCGAAGTTCTTCGGATTGCGGTTATCCATGATCGCGAACTTGTTTGTAACGAACCTCCCGATACTGGTGATCCGTTGCTGCCCGTCCAGCACCTCGAACTTGTCGTTCGCGACTTTGTTGAAGTAGATAAGGCCGAGCGGATACCCCTTGAGCAGCGATTCGATGACCGCCACCTCTTTCTTGCCGCCGCCATCCGCATAGATGTAGTTGCGCTGGTACTCCGGTTGGATGGTGAGCTTCCCGCCTAGCCCGAACAAGCCTTTGCCTTCCAATTGGTTGTACACAAATCCGGCGCAGATCGCTTCAACGGTGATGTCGGTTCTCAACGTGGTTTTCATTTTTTCTTTCTTTGCTGGCGGCGGTGCCGGACGAGGAGCCGAGCAAAGGTAGATTTCAAATTACTACCATTTCGAATAGCGGCCCTGCGGTTTAGATCGCCTGGGTTTGACGCGTCCTCTACTGTGTACTCTTTTGTTTTCAGCCCAGAGTTGTTGTCGCGGTCCGTTATCCCCAGAATCTCGAACTGGTCGGGGTTGTACCTGTCGAGAAACGTGATCGGAACGCCCATCGCACCGTCGTAGTCGCTCGGAATCGCGTCGGTGAACGGCACTTCAATCGCGTCGTAGTTGTCGTATCGGTGGTACGCCGCGTTGCCCCTCAGTTCCTTGTGCTTGCTGAACTTCAAGTTCCGCTCCATGGTCATGCACTCCAGTTTCTGGTGGCGGCGTCCATGGTCTAGGTTTGTGAACCAGCCGACGTTGCGAAACTTGACCAGTCCCGTGTTCGCATCGTAAACGCCATCCGCAAACTCGCGACCGGCATCGGCAGGAATGCTGAAGTAGGCATTTCCATTCGCGAAACCCGCCCCGAGCCATAGCTTTGTGTCCTTGATGAGCGGGAAGATTTCCTTATAGGTGACTGCGTTCTTGGGACCGATGATGAGGAACCTCCTCTTGTGCTCCATGAGCTGGGCGATGTACTCGCGGAAGAGGGAGAAGGGCGGGTTGGTGACCACGATGTCCGCCTCTTTCAGGAGCCCGATGCACTCGGGGCTGCGGAAATCGCCCCCGGGGTGCTTCTCATCTGCTTTCAAGGCTATTCTGGCGGCCTTGTTCCGCTTGAGGAAAAGCTCGACGTCGGTCACGTTCGCAGCGCCGTCTCCGTCCTCATCTTTCACATGGTCGAGGATGACGGCGAGAGCCTTGGGCTTCTGGCGCTTGCCATTCCCCTCGTTGTATTCCGGGAACAAGGTGCCCTGGCCGGCGATGGGAGAGCCGTCGTAGCTGGTGGTGACGAGCTTTTTGAGGCCGAGCTTGTTGAAGTTGGCGGCGAAGTACTTGAAGAAGTTGCTCTCGAATGGGTCGTCGCAGTTGCAGTAGACGACCTTGCCGCGGAAGGTGTCGGGGTCGAACTCGAGGTAGGCCTCGACCTCTTTCTGGATGTCGACGTACTGGGTGTAGAACTCGTCCTGCTTGGACGCCTTGGCGGCGTGCAGGCTTCGGTTCAGCGGCTTTTTTTCCATGTTGCGCGCGTCTTTTCCATTGCTCGCATAAGATGGGCCATTATTGTTGGCACCTCATGCCGCCCTCGCTTCTTCGGAACCCACCGGACACGGCAGTGTAATACGGAAGGCCTCAACAAATCGACTAGGATTTCACCTGCGTTTCGGGCCTCGTGACGACTTAGGAAAGGGCGGCTTCCCATCATGAAGAAAGCGAAAGCAGAGTTACTCGCCTAGCCGCACATCTTCGCCGCAATCGAATTTTAACGGCGACCAGGGCCAGGGTAAGGAATCGCTGAGATAGGACCGCTCGATAACGCGGAAGATCAAACAGCGGCCTTTAAGGCTGGCTGGGAGCCCCTCTTCTCGCCAACATCAACTGATTCCTGCTCTCCGATAGGGACAAGTCGCATCCCGAGTTCTCGTTCAAACTCCTCGATTCGCTCACGGAGTTCGGCATCGCTGAGACTTGCTACGTCGCGACCCCCAACATATCGGACGACGACGTTCCAGGGCGCAGCGTCAAGCTCAACGTTCTGTTTTACCTTCCCGTAAGCGCGTTCCGCCAATACCTTGAAGGCCCTTGGGTCACCCTTTGCGAGCCTTCGCGCCATCCCCCGATAGATCGCCTCGGCATTGTTCTCAAAGACCGCTCGCGCTATTTCGGAGGAAATATCGCCTTTAGGGCGTCCGGCTGGGTTGCCGCTTACACCCTTCGGCCAAGGCGTGAGGTTCTGAATACATCCTGCCATCGTTTGCTCCACTGTTCTGCACGGGATTGTACTACGGCTTGGCTCCGCCCCTGCGAACCTGGCGTTCTACTCCCGGCGAAGGCCGTCCACATTCCCATCGAACTGGGTTACACTCGCGCTGAGATTATTCTGCGAGGTAAATGAGTGTTCTGCAACCGTTGCGGTAGCGCCCTTATGGAGAATGCTTCAGCATGCTCTAAATGTGGGGCGCTGTTGCCGCAACTCCAGCTTCAGCCACAAGCGCCCAGTAGCGTATCGAACGACAAAAGAACCTTTCGACGTTGGAAGCTGGCCATCACTCTGCTTTTTGGTGCTATTGGTATTGTGTGGGACGTGCTGGCCGCTGCGATCTTATTCCGTACCTACAGCTTTTTCGAGTCAGTTGTTGTCTGCCTTCTGGTAATGATCATTTGCGCAGTTGCAACCATACGTGCGGATGTCGAACTCTGGTCGGGCATTTCGCAATACCTTGAACACCCAAAGGACGGCGACGCCGACAAAGGCAGAGAGCCTGATCCCATCGATCTGTTGGCAGTGAAGCTAAAACCCGTCTTTTACGGGATCGCATTCGTGATGGCGTTAGTGAAGTTGGTGCTTGTTTTGATTGGCTAGAATCAGACGTTCCGTCGATTCAGCCCTGCTTCCGTGTCGGGTGATCCAGAGGGTTTTTTGCGAGAGATTGCGAAGCCAGCTTAACTCAGGTCAGCCTTCGGCGTGACCCCTCACCGGGTTGACACACCATGACACCCTGTTGCATACTTCTAGGGTTGACAGGATTATCAACCCTATGAAGCGAAAAGGTTTTGGTGGCATGTTCAAGCATATGCGGAAGGACGCCGGAATAGGGATAAAGCGCCTGGCTCCGCATCTTGGGGTGACTTATAGCTACTTGAGCAAGCTTGAGAATGGGACCACTCTTCCATCGGAGGAGTTGGTTTACAGGACAGCGCGATACTTCTCGTGCGATCCGAACCCCTTGCTGCTCGCTGCCGGAAAAATCCCGCGAGACATCTTGAGAATATTGCAGGAACATCCCGAGGACGCATTTGAGTTTTTGAAGGATCGGTTCGGCGGTGCCAATGCCAGCAAGCAAAGAGCGTGAGGCAATCATACAAATCGTCGAGCGGCGTGTCGAACTGGACAACCGTTTCAGCAAGATTCGGCGACTAGGGCCGTCAGGTGGACACGGCCATTTCTCGATCTTGTTCCGAGCCTACGACAAAGCCACTGACAAGGACGTGGCTCTGAAGTTTTACGATCCTCTACGAACGTTCGCGTCAGATGCTGCGTACCGATTTGGGAGCTTTGAAAGAGAAGCGAGGATTCTTGAAGAATTGTCGGGCGAACCGGACGTCATTGGCTGGATTTCTCCGGTCAATCGATTTACAGAGAAATTTGATGCGGGCGGCATAAGTCTAGACCTGCCTTTTACATACTTTGCTCTCGAGCTTGCGGAAACTGATTTGGGTTCTGTAATCAGTGCCCAAACCCTCACGACGGAAGACATTTTGCGCCGCTTTAATCAGATGTGCCGATCAATCAGACGGTTTCATCATCTGGGGTACGCACATCGCGATATTAAGCCGAGCAATTTCCTGATCATGTCGGACGGCTCAGTGCGCTTGTCAGATTTTGGGACAGCCAAGAAACTCAACGACAACAGCCCGTCACTGTCAGCCAGCTATATCTATCCGCCAGGAGACCTCACTTATGCATCTCCGGAAATCCTAGCCGCTTTGCTCGATGATGAACCCAAACTGGCTTTTACAGCAGACAAGTTTGCTCTAGCTTCTGTTTTGTTTGAGATGGTGACCGGAGTTGTTCTTGGGCTACAGCTATTCGATATGCGTTACCGCGAAGACCTCACCAAGATGATGGCGGCCATTAAGAAGGGGAAGAGGAAAGAGATATTTGATCGCCTGATACCGTCAATCGCCGATGGTCATCCGTTACCGAACCTGTTTACGTTTGCTCCCGCGGTGTCGTTCTCGATCTTGCCTCTGCTCGACGGACTTTACAAGGAAATGGCGCACCTTGATTATCGAAAGCGGTTGGACGATTTTGGTCGAGTTAGGCTGAGAATTGAAAGCTGTCTAAAGGTTTTGAAGAACGAGGAAGGATACAGAAGGCTCCGCGAACGGAGACAGCGAGCCAAGGCAGCGAGGGAAGCGCGATTTGCGAGAAGCAGCGCACGAGCTGAAGCAGAAAAGAAGGAACGATCATGATTGCTACTAGCGAACAGCCAGAAGTGAAGCAGACCACTCCGCCAAGCTTTTACAAGGTGGCGGTACCGGCGACTAATCCCCTGATGCCGAGTGCGGCGGTGTCTCTGGTGAAGGAGGGAAAGGATATCTCTCTCAACTGGGACCCGACAACTCCGAGCGAAGCCGAGGGAATAGTAGAGAAGCTTGCTTCAGAGGCTTTAAGCAGAGCGATTGAAGCAGTGGAGCGATTTCCATCAAGCAGCCGAGCTCTTACAAATCTTGGAGTCGTGCGTTTGAATGCGGGAGCGATTTCGGAAGCCGCCTCTGCGCTCGAGAAGGCGTTAGAACTGGATCCTAACAACTACGTTGCTGGAATTAACCTCGCGAAGGTGTTCATCGAAGTTGGCAAGTACGAAGAGGCGGGGAAGATCTACAGGCGTCTTGAGCGGTCTTTTGTGAAAAATGTGACTCCCCTGATGGCCTTGGCATATTTGGCGATGCGGCAGAATCACTTTGAGGAAGCAGAGAAGTTGTTCCGTGAGGCTATTAACAGGAGGCCTGCCACACCTGTCCCCTTCTACCATTTGGCCATTCTACTGCTGCGAAAGGGTGATGCGAAGGAAGCAATCAGGCACTTGAGAACAGCTCTTCGCCACAATGTCAGATCGGCCGATCTGTATCAGGCCCTCGGAGTTGCGTTTGCTATTGCAGGACAGAATGAGCGATCCCTCCGATCATTTAAGACTGCGTTGACCCTATCTCCGAATCTGAGTTCAGCGGTGAAGGGCTTGGGTAACACGCTTCTAAAGGCAGGCCAGGTTGACAACGTCATCGAATTGTTGAGCGCACATCTGGATCGGGAGCCTAGGGATTGGGAAGCTCGTCGGATTTTGGCTGGCGCCTATTTGAGCAAGCTGAGGTACGCTTCAGCGAGAGCTCAATTTTTGCAGATCCTTGAATCGCTACCACCCGACGGCAAGAAGGCCGAGCGAAGCTCCGAATTATCCAACGACATTGGATTTACGTATTTCCGCGAACAACAATCGAAGGAAGCCGAAGACTGGTTCAAGAGATCCATCAGAGAATCGAGCAGTCATGGCACGCTTCCCTATCGGAACCTCACCCATCTCTACAGTCTTCAGGAGAGGTACAAAGAAGCATTGGATGTTTTGCAAACGTGCGCCGACATCTTCGGAGATGATGAGTACGTGATCGTTGCGCGTAGCTATGTGCGTGCGCAACTTGGCGACTATGAGCGCGCAATCTCCGATCTGGAGCGATTGTTGTCTAAGGGGACGGACAACAGACAGGCTTACGGCATGCTGTCAGGTTTCCTCGCGGACGTGAAGCATGACTACGAAAGAGCGCTGACTATCCTAGAAGAGGCGTATCCGAAATTTTCGGAGGATGACTGGCTAACTAACAACCTCGCCTACGTCCATTTGATGCTCGGGCATACGCAAGCCGCTAGAGTACTGCTTGAGAGAAAGGTCATGTCTTCCAAAACCGTGGCGGATGTTGCGCTTATGGCAACCCAGGGCCTTCTCCACCTCCGAGAAGGGGACCTCGAAAAAGCACGTGAGTCCTACAAGTCATCTGCTACTCTCGCATCTCAACTCGGCCACAAAGAACTTGCAGTTGTCGTCAGACAGAAAATGCACCTCGAGTTTGCAAGGGAATCTCTCGGGAAAGGCGACAAAGTCACAGCTCTTCGTGAGGTTGATCTAGGCTTAGGTGTAGGTAAAGGCAATCCAAACTATTGCAACGATCTTGTTTTACTAAGAGAGAGGCTTTCTTAAAGTAGGCTGCTCCCCGGTTAAACGAGGCCTACTGGCTCCGGAAAGTCTCCGCAATTTACAAGCACTCGTAGCAACCGGATAGCTGCTGACTGATCCTCAGCGGTGACAAGGTGGGGCCGCCTTCCCGTCCCCACCATTCCAGGCAATCACCGCATAACTCGGGAAGGTCACGGAAGGGTGACGAATGTCCGTTGGTGACGCGGCAGGAGTGGAGACGCCGACAGAGTTCAAGTCTGCTCTGGAAAAACTGCAAAGGATATTCGGAGGTGTCTTGTTTGATGCCAAGCTAAATTCCTGCTCTGCAGCCTGGACGGAAATCAAAGGCACTAAGAATACGAAGAAAAGAATCGAGATTTTTAACGAGAAGGCCCAGCAGTGGAGAGAGGACAGTGTCAAGGCGATAAAGGAATGGCTACCGAAATTTGTGGACTTGGCACAGGCTTATCCCGAAGCGATTGACGGCGATGCGTTGTGTTGGACCAAGGACAAGATTTGGGAAAGAGTCGAAGCGCAGTGTGAAATCAGCAGACCAGGAGACGGCGAACCGCTAAGACGTGATCGTATAACCCGCACGATGATGCATTGGTTCGCAGTGGCTTCCGAAGGAAACTTTCAAGTTAATCTACATCCGTTGCGGCCCTGGAAAGCACCTCGCTGGCTGGCCCGAGGCGGCACAGAAAAAGATGCTCTGCTCAGGCTCCATGCCGACAGTCTTTGGCTTCGACTTAGTCATGTAATCGACGAAAGGTTGGATTTAGTGCAGATCCAAAAGGCCATCGATTCCGGCGACGCGGTTGCACGTAAAACACAAGCCCGAAGCCGTGCCGACTTGGAAACTGTAACAGACACAAATACGTGGGCATCCTTTCACGCCAGATTTGAGAGCCTGAGTAAAGAAGAGGCATCAGTCAGCCTTAGCAACAAGCAAGATCAACGGATCAATGCATCCTCAGTCGGAGAGATGAAGGAATGGAACCTTGGCGGCGGCATAAACGAGAGCTTCCATGCAAGCGTGGAAATGTTGGCGACGCACGCGGGAGCCAAGCTTGGAACGACCCCACGGGGATCGACGAAACTCAACCACTGGCTGTGTCGCCTTTATTTGGAACTTGAAAAGAACCACAGCAAATTGTTGTTCGCCCCCGTCGGAGGAACCCCAAAGGCCGCAATGATAACTAGCGTTTGCCAGGCATCAGCAAACTTTTGCGCACGGCTTGAGCAACAGACCGTCGAAAACTCCGAGGTTGCCGGGCACGGTGTAATCGAGCAAGAAGAGTCGATCTTCAGGCCATCGGCGGACTATCGTTCAATCAAGTACAAGGGCGTTCCCTATTCTCTCACCCGAAATCAATCAACGATAGTCAGGCTGCTCCACGATGCCTACCTCAACGGGACGCCAGCACTGGGCGGAGATGCTCTTCTTTCGGCAATCGAGGCAGAGACCAGCCGCGTTCGAGATTCCTTCAAGGGTTCACTACTCTGGGGTAATTTGATCGTTTCAAATCGCAGCCCACGCGGAACGTACCGGCTAAACCTCGAATAGCCGCGAAATACCTTTCCTCGAAATACCCTTTTACGACACCACTTCCGACCACCCTCAAGTTGATAGACGTTTTGGTTGAGACAAGAAAGCCGCTGACGTTCCCTGACAAGAAAGCGTCAACGGCAAAAGGAATGAACGATGTCAGTATCATCGAGCAATCACACCCCGTCAAGAATTCCAGGCAGTGTCGGCAAGCGTGATCTCCGGCCTCAGCGCAAGAACCAACGCCAACGAATCCTCGAACTGCTGATTGCAGCTTGCGGCGGTGAAGTGCCGTCGCCGGAACTGGCGAGGGTCTCGCTGCAATACTGTGCTCGAATCTCGGAACTCCGTGAGGCAGGATTCATCATTATCAGCCGCGTCGAGGTCCACGACGGCTTGAAACACGGCTTTTTCCGGCTGCACCAATGCCCCGACGCAAAAACGGACGCTGGGGGCTTGAGGTGAGCCCGGACCGCCGTGTAACGCTTAGCGATGCTCGCCCCCTGCTCGATCCGGGAAGCTACCAAGCCCTATGCATAGAGGCAACGATTGAATGGGCGCGGCAATGGAAAAAGTGGATTGCGCGGTTGGTAGTCAAGCCGCTGAACTACGGGGGACGCCCCTATACCGGCAAACTTTGCAAGTTCTTGAATGTTGGCACGAATTCTGACCACCCGTGTGCGGGAGCGCAATCCGACTTTCGCCAGCTATGGGTTGAGGTGAATGGCGCTCAGCCAACCCGCCCAGACGTGACAACGGCTGTCTTTGAAGGCCGCCTGTACGAAATCACCGTAGAAACTGTGAAACTAGATCGCCACGGCAAGGAGCGCAGACCTGAGCACTGGTACAGCATAGTTCGCGAGATTCATTCTGCCGGAACGCTAACCTCTCAACCTTCCAACACTGAACCTAGTAACCCATCAACACTGAGAACACAGACAACCCATTCAACCGACCAACACAGCAACACTGAGAACAAACCCCTGGCAGAGAGAGCAGTTCAAAAGCGCAATTCTCTTTCTTTGAAAGTGAGCGGATCGAAATGAAATGGACCGCAGAGAAGTTTCTTGGAGGTTTGGGTAGTGAGCAAATCGACCATCAGCACGACTACCCCGAAGGCGGGGCTCGCAGAGAGCCATCTCTGCCCGCCTCGCCTGGCAAAGAGCCTGACGGCGTAAGGCGAATGTGGAACGGTGGGCCGCTGCGCCAGTTCAGCGACACACAAGCCAAGAGTCACTACATTGCCTATTCTGGCCGGTTTCTGACGGGTTACGCGGGCTCCTACGTGTGCGACCGATGCCGGAGGCCATCTCCCGGCGTTTACCTCTTCAAAGAAACTCATCAGTGGCTCTGTGGAGGATGCAAGGGAAGGATTCCCAAGGGGCTGGGGGTCCGGGGGCACCGACACGCCAGTAAGAAGGCAACGCCTGAGGACTGGCGCAGCGGATTGCTAATCCGTCGCGTTTTATGTCGCCCCTCTAAGCACTAGGAAAACAAAGGCTTGCACGAACCGGAACTCGGCTGTGCCTAGATTGTGCCTAATCTTTCGAGGGTAGATGCGCGTGAGGAGTAACATCCCGAGACGGCTGGTGAGAACGAAAGAGGCCGCTCTTTACCTCGGCATGAGTCCGGGTAAAGTGCGACGGCTCACCCAGTCCGGGGAGTTGCCCATCATCCAGCACGACGAACACTCGCCCTGGCTGTACGATCTTCACGATCTGGACGCCCATATCGAAGAATCCAAGCATAAGCTCGCAGATTTCTCTTGACTACTAACCTAGCGCTAGGTTAGCATCTACTGTGAAAGGTGGCAGATGGGAGCCAAGAAGAAGGACCCAAACGCAGTAGCTCTAGGCAGCAGAGGCGGCAAGGCGAGAGCCGAACAACTCTCCGCCGACGAACTGTCCGCCATTGGCAAGAAGGGTGCGAATGCACGGCTTAGGAAATTAGGAAGCAGCGAGAGGCAAGAGATTGCCAGCAAAGCAGGTAAGGCTCGTTGGGCAAAAGCCAGAAAACGGGAGGAGAAATGAGGCGCGAGAAAGGGTCAGGTAGCATCTACAAGCGGGATGGCTCGCCAGTGTGGTGGATCAAGTACCACCGTCATGGCCGTCCGTTCCGAGAGAGCACACACACAACCGATTGGAATAAGGCCGGGCGGATGCTGAAGACTCGGCTTTCGGAAATCAACCAAGGAACATTCATGGGACCACAGCTTGAACGTACAAAGGTGGATGAACTGGCGGTAATGTTCGTGCGAGATTATCGCATCAACGGTCGGAAGAGCCTAGTGGATGCCGAGACTCGATGGAATCGGCATCTAAAGCCGTTCTTTGGCGGTATGAGGGCCATTGACGTTACGAGTGAGCAGTTGGCCCGTTACGTGGACAAACGGCAGCAGGAAGGGGCGGCCAACGCGACAATCAATCGTGAATTGGCTGCGCTCAAACGTATGTTTCGGCTTGGGCAGCAATCTACTCCGCCAAAGGTGGTTCGTGCCCCGAGATTTCCCAAACTGGCGGAGGACAATATCCGCAAGGGGTTCCTCGAAGATGGCCAGTATCGGAAATTGATCGAGCATTGCCCCGAGCTTTGGTTCCGCTCTCTGGTCGAGTGTGGGCGAACGTATGGATGGCGAGTCTCGGAACTGCTCTCCATGCGCGTTAACCAGTTGGACGTTGCACAGCGCGTGATTCGGCTTGAACCTGGCACAACAAAGAACCGTGACGGCAGAGAGGTACTCATGACCACTTCGGTTCACAAATTGCTCGCCGCTCTCGTACACGGCAAATCCCCCGATGATTACGTATTCACCCGCGCAAACGGCACGCCAGTGCGTGATTTCCGTGCTACGTGGCGGAACGCTTGTGCTCATGCGGGAGTACCTGAACTGCTGTTTCACGATCTGCGGCGAACCGGAGCGCGGAATCTTCGCAGGGCGGGAGTTGCCGAGGGAATCATTATGAAAATCGGCGGCTGGCGCACTCGCAGCGTGTTTGAGAGGTACGCAATCGTGAGCCGTTCGGATATGAATGACGCGATTCTGAAGTTGCAAGAATCGGAGAACCGAGTTGAGCAGGAAAGACTCCAAGCAGAAGAACAGCAAGAGCAGATAAGGGCACAAATTGGGCACAATGAAGGGGTTTCGGCCCTGCCACCCGCATCTCGTGCGGTGAACTAGCGCCAGCTAGAGATTGATTCCAAGGGGTTTAGGATGGTGCCGGGAGGGGGAGTTGAACCCCCAAGGTACTAAGTACCGGCGGATTTTGAGTCCGCTGCGTCTGCCAGTTCCGCCATCCCGGCTTGGGCCTTAAGCTGCGAAGAAATCCAGCTTAATTGATGCTTGGGGGCTTTGCAATCCGCCTCGGGCCGTCTGCTTTTCATTTTCTGCTCAGGGCTTCGCTGACTCGGGAGGCACATCAACCTTATATGTGTTGTTGCTGCTGTCGCTTTCCGGCACGCTGCCGTCGTTCACCACTGCTTCCTGCGGGAGTGAGGGTGTTTCGATTCGGATGGATGCCTGAGACTTTGCGCGCACCTGAAGCCTCTTGGTAACCTCGCCACCTCCGAATCGCAGGCTCACCGGAACCTCCGCCCCAGCGCCGCCGAGATTCTCTACGGTTACGGTGACCATGTAACCGGCGTCCAGGATACGGCGCGGATAGACGGAAACAATGCGAAAGTCGGGCAAGCCTCGATCGCGATAAACCCAATCATCAAAGAACCATTGCAAATCCACATGAGCGGTTTTTTCGATCAGACGCTGCATGTACGCCGCGTCTTTGTCTTCCGCGGACTGATAGGCGTGTAAGGCGTCGTTGGGCAGCCGCCCCAGCATGTCCCGCAACATCCACCAAACATACATGGCCTTGGTCTGGAGATAGAGATCATCGGGCGCATTGATCAGCGAATGTTCTGCGTGGCCGCCCGCGGTGGTGGCAGTCTCCTTCTCTGCTTGAAGAAGCAGCGTGTTGTGCGCGTTGAGATAATCAATCGCAATACGCCGGTTCTGATCCGTCTCAATAAATGCCGCCTGTGCATAGTGTGCCAGGCCCTCTTGAATCCAGGGTCGCCGCGACCGCACCCGGTTGCGGGCTCTTGCATACACGATGCTTAGCACCGCCTCGTTTGTCATGGGTGATGCCAGAGGCCGGAGCAGCATCCCGTCGCTGACAAATGGCAAGGCATCTGGATCAGGCAGGCCGAGAATCTGCAGGCTCTCGGAGCCGTTTACCTCCGGAACGGGAGGGTCGAGTAGCACCGCGGCTTCGGCAAAGGCTTTCGCCGCTTCTTCCTGGCCCGCCAGATATTGAATCGTGACAATGTTGGCTGCAAGCTTCTGGTAATCGGCGATGACAAAGGTTGGCACGCTGAGTCCCAATCCGGCCATGCTGAAAGCGGCTGACTCGGACGGGCTTGCGCCGTCATGCACCGCGGCTCCGCTGAAGAAAATGGGTGCGGCCTGCGTGGACTCAAACACCACCGTCATCGCAGCGTCGTTGCTGCGTGTTTTCCATCGTCCGACAGTCTCATCTACGCTGCTGCCTTCGGACAAATTCACTGACTCGGTTGCGATGGGATACCAAGCCACATACCCAATTCCGCGCACCGCCGTAAACGCCTTGCTGATCTGGTCCCAGTCGCTGTGTTTGGCCTTGTCCGCAGGCATGCCGATTCGCGTGAGCCGCGTGGCGTCGAGCGGAATGATTCCCTCGTATGCAATCGTGAGATCGATGGCGCCTCTGGGCGGGACCTCCGTCGGCAGTGTCACAATCGCTTCACTGAGAGCTCCTGTGTGATCAATGTCGGAAGCGTAAACGTGAGAAATAAACTGCACCGGCTTCCCCGCAAGCTGGATGGATCTCCAATCGAGCGTGGAGGAAATCTGCAGCGCTATATTTTTTTGTGGTGTCGCCGAATCATTGCGGAGCGTGATTTTTCCTCGCACGGCCAGCCGCTGCTGCTCAGGTTCGACGCGGACGTTCAAGTCATAGTTTGTGAAGGTGAATGCTTCGCGCTCGATGGCAAACGCAGGAAGTCCTAAACCACAGAGGATACAGAGGACACAGAGGAACTTCATGCGGACTTCTCCCGCCGCTGGCGCACGATTTCGTACAACACAACTCCGGCGGCGACTGAGACGTTTAACGATGGCACCTTCCCCAGCATGGGGATGGACACGAGAAAATCGCACTTTCTCGCCACCAGGTCATGCAGCCCTTTGCCTTCGGAACCCAAAACAACGGCGCAGTCCATGTTGTAGTCGAGCGCATCATAGGTTTTCTCACCGCGCTCATCCAGGCCCACCATCCACAGGTCTTTTTCTTTTAGTTGCTCGAGGGTGCGGGCTATATTGGTCACTTTCGCAATGGGTAAATGCTCGCTGGCGCCAGCGGAAGTCTTGGCCACGATGGCCGTAACGCCGGCAGCTCTGCGTTCGGGGATGACTACACCATCCGCGCCAGCCGCATCCGCGGTGCGGAGAATGGCTCCCAGGTTGTGCGGATCTTCCACGCCGTCCAGAACAACGATCAACGAATGCTCGCCGCGCTTGGCGGCAACCACATCGTCAAGGTCGTTGTATTGTTTCGCCGAAGTGACGGCTACGACGCCCTGATGCGCGTTGTTGCCAGCCATGCGGTCGAGTTCAGCGCGCGGAACAAATCGCACCGCGATACCCTGCCGCCGGCAGTCGTCCACAATCTGCTTGAGCCGAAGATCGTGGCGCTCTTTGGCTACTCCCACCCAGGCGAAAGTGCGACCCCGCGCCTTCAGGGCCTCGGCCACGGAGTTGATGCCGTAGATGTAATTCATGAAGGACTTAGTTTAATGCCTGGGGGGTTCGACGCGTGAGGACGCGCGGGAGAAAATTGCTTTAGACTGAGATTTCGGAGAAATACTGATGCAAGAAGTCTATATTCTTTCGGCGGTACGCACAGCCATTGGAAAATTCGGGGGTTCGCTCGCATCCATGACCGCCGCAGACATGGGAGTGGTTGCGGCGAAGGCTGCCATCGAGCGCGCGGCGATTCGTCCCGATCAGGTTGACGAAACCATTTTCGGCAACGCCCGCCAGGCCGGCGGAGGACCAAACCCAGCGCGGCAGATCTCCATTCGCAGCGGCGTGCCGCAGGAAGTATCGGCGTACACCGTCAACAAAGCCTGCGCTTCGGGCATGAAATCCATCGCACTCGGCTATCACGAGATCGCAACCGGCAATCTGGACTGCGTGCTGGCGGGAGGCACTGAGTCCATGTCGCGCCTGCCTTATTACCTGGACGGCGCACGCTGGGGTTATCGGCTGGGAAACCAGGAACTGGTGGATGGCATGTATCGTGACGGTTTTTTCTGCCCCCTGGCCAAGATGGTGATGGGCGAGACCGCCGAGGTGCTGGCCGAGCAGTATAAGATTACGCGCGAGGAGCAGGACGATTTTGCGTTGTGCTCGCAGACCCGCGCGGAGGCCGCGATTAAGGCTGGGCGATTCGAGAATGAACTCGTTCCGGTGACGCTCGAGAGCAAGAAGGGAACGCTAACCTTCAACCGCGATGAACATCCGTTCCTGGGAGCAACTTTGGATAAGCTGGCAAAGCTACCTCCGGTTTTCTCGAAGACCGGGACCATCACGGCGGGCAATTCTTCCGGGATTACCGATGGCGCCGCCGCGGTGATAATCGCCGGAGAAGCCTTCGTAAAGAAAAATAATCTTAAGCCGCTGGCCCGCATTGCTGCTGTAACTTCGGCGGGTGTCGATCCGCGCATCATGGGTATTGGTCCCGTCCCGGCGCTGCGAAAAATGGCGGAGAAACACGGATTGCGCCTGGCTGATTTCGCTTTGATCGAACTGAACGAGGCTTTCGCGGGACAAGTGCTGGCTTGCGACCGCGAGTTGCACTTTGACCACAACAAACTGAATGTGAACGGCGGAGCGATTGCGCTGGGGCATCCCATCGGCTGCACCGGCGCTCGCATCACCGTCACTCTGCTGCATGAGATGATCAAGCGCAAAGCGAAACGCGGCGTGGCCACGCTTTGCGTCAGCGGCGGCATGGGCATGGCGCTGGCTTTGGAGAATGTGAACTGACCCATCTTCAGCTTGACAGTCTAACTTTTGATGTTCTGTAAGTTCTGCTATCCTGCTTTAGTTCTCCCCCAAGAGGACTTCTCTGCTCCGCTGGATTTGTTTTCGGTCGTGAAACCTAAATGAGGAGAAAAATCGTGAAGCGTGGATTCGTCGCTCGTCTATTGGTTCTCGTTTCGTTCGTTCTGGCAGCTGGCGCGGTTTGGGCTCAGCAGGATTTTTCCGCTGACATCGTTACCCACGAGCAGGGCAAATCGGCTTCAACCCCCGCCAAAATGTATGTCACCAAGGACAAAATGCGTTTCGAGTCTCAAGGACAGAACGGCCACAACGCCGCCGTGATCATTAACTTTGCCACCCAGACCAGCGATGTGCTGATGGCGGAACGAAAGATGTACATGGAATTCGCCGCGGGACAGGGTCCGGGAGCAGCGCGGACCTGGGCTTACTTCCGTGCGACCGACGTCGAGAACGCATGCGGAGATTGGCAGAGAATGACGAGCAAGCCGGGTGGCGAGTGTCACAAGGTGGGAAGCGAAAGCGTCAATGGCCGGAGCACGATCAAGTATGAAGCCAAGTCGGCCAGCGGTGATGTCAGTTACGTGTGGCTCGATAACAAGATTGCCTTCCCCATCAAATGGCAGGGCAAGAACAGCGAAGGCGAGCTGCAGAATATTAAGGATGGATCGCAACCCGCCAGCCTGTTCGAGATTCCGTCTGATTACCAGAAGATGGACATGGGCGCCATGATGGGCCGTCACTGATCATGTGGGCTTGGATTGCTCCTGATTCCGGATTGCGGGTAGTGGTACGGTTTGAACCTGCGCGGCACGATAGTGGTGCCCGCTGCCGTGATCGCTGGAGGCAAGAATGAAAGCATCTATGTTGTATCGGATCGCTGCTGTCCTTCTGCTGCTTTTTGACGCCGGACACACGTCTGGTTTTCCCTGGTCCGATCCCAAGTGGGCAGTAGATCTTGGCTCCATGCAGTCAACTCACTTTTCCATCATGGGGTTTAGCCGCACTTATTGGGATTTTTATGTGGGGTTTGGACTCTTTGTCAGCGTGTTTTTTCTACTCGCGGCGGCATTGGCGTGGCAACTGGGCGGCCTTCCGCCGGAGTCTTTGGCGCGCATGCGCGGCACGGCGTGGACGTTCGCTCTTTGCTTTTCCGCCATCACGGTTTTGAGCTGGAAATATTTTTTTATTATTCCCATCGTTTTCTCAATCGCGACTACATTATGTTTGACCGCGGCGGCATGGCTTTCAGCGAAGCAGGTTTCCATGCCTTCATTGCGATAGTAAGGTGAGAGGATTCAAACTGCACCACTTACCCAACGGGCGAGCTAAGGTTTCATAACTTCAAAACCGCCCCCACTACCAGCTTGCGTTGACCCTGTCTAAAGCGGCTATACTTCAGATAGCTACGGTTTGCGTTCGGTCTGTGGCAAGGAGCCTTAATGTCCCTATCAGCTGTGATCGTGGACGATGAGCAACTCGCCCGTGACGAACTTGCCTTCCTACTCAAAAACGTGGGCGATGTTGACGTCGTCGCCCAGGGCAAGAACGGCGTCGAAGCGGTGAGTCTTATCCGCGAGCATAATCCCGATTTGCTTTTCCTCGATGTGCAGATGCCGGGCCTTGACGGCTTTGGCGTTATCAAGAAATTGCTCGACAAAAAGGTCTCGCTGCCCAAGATCGTCTTCGCCACGGCGTTTGACCAGTATGCGGTGAAAGCATTTGAAGTCAATGCCGTGGACTACCTGCTCAAGCCCTTCGACAAGAAGCGAGTGGCGCAGTCCGTCGCAAAGGCCAAAGCGAAAATGGAGGGCAGCAGCGCATCTTCCGACAAGTTTGAGACCCTGGTGCGCATGCTGGAATCGCAAAAGCCGCAGACTTCCAAAGTTCTGCTGAAAGCCGCCGGCCGGTTGTTCCTGGTAAATCAAAGAGACATTTGTTTTGCGTCCATCGAGGATGGTGTGATCACCGCGGTTACCACCGGAGCAAACGGGATGGAGGGGCAATCCAACTGCCGCACGCTAGAGGAATTGTTGGAAAGTCTCGATCAGACCTTTTTCTGGCGGGCGCACCGCTCTTACCTGGTGAACATCAACCGCATTAAGGAAGTGGTTCCCTGGTTCAAGAGTTCCTACCAATTGCGCATGGATGACAAGAAGCAAACCGAGATTCCCGTCAGCCGTGCCCAGACCAAGAGGCTGCGGGAATTGTTCGGTTTATAGCTGTCTGGATACCTGAGTAACCAACTGGTGCGGCTCGCGTCTAATTGTGATATACCGAAAGCTAGTTAAGAATGTGCCAAGCTTGATTCCAGCGAACGGCCAATCACGCAGAAACGAAGACAGGAGCCTCGCGGCTCTAGTCTTGCTGTGTGCGCTTTTGGTGGCGTTCACCGGTTTCATCCAGGCAATCCACGTACATTCTGACAACTCCACCGTACCGAGTCACGAGTGCTCGATCTGCTCGGTGGCGCATGCCGGAGTTATTAGCCAGGCTCTTTATCGGCCAGTCCCGGTGTTGGTTCGCGCGGTGCTGGTTGTGCCTGCCAACGTCGTCTACAAGTCTTCTGGTTTTGCCTCGTCCCTCCATATCCGTCCTCCACCTGTGCTCTAGGAATCGCTGAATCAGCGGTACAGGTACCCGCTTGCCGGGTACTGATCCTATTCGCACAGGAGAAATCATGCTGAGTTATTACAAGCGGTCTTTTATTGCCATTGTTTCCTTATTCTTGTGTCTGGCGGGCGGATTGGCCGGCGCCCAATCCAACTCCGCGTCCCTGAGCGGCACAGTCCTGGACCCTTCCGGCGCTGTGGTTGCTAATGCGGGCGTCGAGATTCATAACCCGGTAAGCCATTTCGACCGATCAGCCACCACGGATAGTTCCGGGAGATTCAGTTTCGCCAACGTGCCGTTTAACCCCTACCATTTGAGCGTGACGAGTGCGGGATTTGGTGCTTATGCTCAGGACGTCGAAGTTCGATCCGCCGTGCCTTTGGACATCCGAATCAACCTCACGGTAGCCGGATCTTCGGAGAGCATGACGGTGGAAGCTGCTGGAGATCTGCTGGAGAACGATCCCACCGCTCACACCGACATTGATCGCGGGTTGTTCGACAAGATCCCTTTGGAAAGCGCTTCATCGTCATTGAGTTCATTGGTTACACTCGCGTCACCGGGGGTGGCCGCAGACTCGAACGGCCTGTTTCACGGGTTGGGCGACCACGCCGAGAACTCGTTCTCGGTTGACGGTCAGCCTATCACCGACCAGCAAAGCAAAGTCTTTTCGAACCAGATTCCCGTAGATTCGGTTGAGTCGCTGGAGGTCATCCAAGGCGCACCGCCCGCTGAATATGGGGGTAAGACGAGCTTGGTGATCGTGGCCACGACGCGCTCGGGGCAGGGAGTGACTACACCTCACGGCAGTGTGAACGTCTCCTACGGATCCTACGGATCGTCCAACCTCGGCTTCAATCTCGCTTACGGCGGTCAAAAGTGGGGAAACTTCATCTCCGCGAACGGGCTGAATAGCGGCCGGTTCCTCGATCCACCAGAGTTTGTGGTAATCCATGACAAAGGAAATGAGGAAAATTTGTTTGACCGCGTAGATTATCAGGTATCGGGCGCGGATTCTCTTCACCTGAATGTCGGCTATTCGCGTTCCTGGTTTCAGAGTCCCAATTCGTTCGATCAGCAATTTCATTTCGGTGTCACCAACCCTCTGACTGGCAGTCCTCTGGAAGCCACGGATCAACGCCAGAAGATAAGAACCTTCAACATCGCGCCGACCTGGACGCACGTGATCAACCCATCTGCAGTGTTAACGTTTGGCGGCTTCGTGCGGCGCGACGACTATAACTATTACCCGAGTGCCGACCCGTTCGCGGATTTGGCTCCGGATCTTCAGAGCGAGACAGTCAGCCAGTCTCGGACGCTGACCAACGCAGGCCTTCGGTCTGATGTGACCTTCGTCAGAGGCATTCACAACCTGAAGGCGGGAATCACTTATGAACAAACCTTTCTGACCGAGAATGAACACATCGGCATCGTCGATCCCACGTTCTACCCCGCCGCCGCCGCGTTTTACAACTGCCTGGATGCGGGCGGCAACCCCGTCGCCAACACACCGTGCGCAGCCCTGAAGCCATTCGACTTGACGCAAGGGGGTGTTCTGTTCCCGTTTCACGGCCACACGGACGTGAAAGAACTCGCGCTTTACGTCCAGGACAGCATCACTAGGGGGAACTGGACCTTTAACCTGGGCATCCGCGGGGACTTGTATAACGGTTTGTCCATTGGGCGCCAGACTGAGCCGCGTGTGGGGATTGCTTACAACATTAAGGCCAGCAACACGATTCTTCGAGTTTCGTACGCGCGTACGCTGGAGTCACCCTTCAACGAGAATCTGGTCATTGCAAGCACGGGGTGCAATATCCCTTTTCTTGCCGCCTTGGTGCCGCCTTTCGGCGTGCCGTGTAACTCGGGACCGATTACTCCCGGTTATCGCAATGAATTCCACGCCGGGTTGCAGCAAGCCTTGGGGCGGTACCTGGTTGTGGACGGCGAGTACATCTGGAAGTACACCCACAACGGCTACGATTTCGGTGTCGTGGGCGCGACACCCATCACCTTCCCGATCGAGTGGCATAACTCTAAAATCCCGGGATATACGCTGCGCGTGAGCGTTCCGAATTACCACGGGTTTAGCGCATTTGTGGCGATGTCCAGTGTTGCTGCCCGGTTTTTCCTGCCGCAAGTCGCGGGGTTGCCCATCATTCCGCCGGCGACCGGCGTTTTCCGCATTGACCATGACGAAAAATTCAACCAGACCGCGCACCTTCAGTACCAGCCGTGGAAAACCGGGCCGTGGCTCGGCTTCAACTGGAGATATGACAGCGGGCTGGTAGCCGGAGCGACGCCGTGTTACAACCCATCGACTGCAACCTGCGCTGGGGCATCCACTACGCTGAATGGCCAACCAGCTATAAACCTGATCAACACCATCACCGGCGCGCCCTTAACTGCCGACCAGGAATTTCAGGCCGGGTTCACATGCAATGGCGTGCACGCCACCATCACTCAAGCTCTGCCGACCCCGTGCCTTGCGTCGCAGTTCGGATCAACGCTAATAAACATTCCCGCACCGGGGACGGAAAATGACGATCATAATCCGCAGCGTATCAAGCCGCGGAGTCTCTTCGACATCTCAGTGGGCCACGACAACCTTTTTCACGGCGAGAAATACAAATGGAGCGCTCAGTTCACGGTCATCAATCTAACGAACAAATACGCACTCTACAACTTTCTATCAACGTTCAGCGGCACGCATTACGTCACTCCGCGCACACTGACGGCTCAGATCGGGTTTCATTTCTAGAGCAGAACGCAGCCCGGGGAATTCGGGGAGAGTGGCGGCCGGGAGGAAAACGGCCGCCACTCGCGTGGGGGAGAAGTATGAGTTTACGAGGCTAGGGCTTCCAAGGCCGTACGATCGCGGATGACCAGGATCGGACCTTCCAGGCGAATCAATTCCTTCTTCTTTAAGTCGCTCAGCAAGCGCGTAACCGTCTCCCGCGAGGCTCCGATCATCTGTGCCATCTCTTCGTGAGTCAAGCTGGAGCGGATGCGGATCTCGTTAGTGGTTTCTCCCAGAGCATGGCCCAGGGGTCCGCGGGCGGGCGTCCAGGAGAGCAGCAAACGCGCCAACTTGCCGGCCGACGAGCGTGCCAGCACCAGGTCGTGAATGTCGCGATACGCTGACTGGAACTCATTGCTCAAGACCCGCGCCGAATGCAGTCCCAGTTCTCCGCTTTTCTCCATAAGGCTTAACAGGGCTTTGCGCTCCACGAAATTCACCTGACAGGGGCCGGTGGTCTCGGCGGTCAGTTCATAAGCCGTGCCCGAAATGGCCGCGCTGAGCCCGAGGACCTCGCCCGCCTCGGCAACCTTGAGGATGAGCACTTTGCCTTCCCGTGAGGTGGTAGAAAGCTTGGCCTTCCCCGAGCAGAGGACAAACGCGCCGCGGGGCATCTGGCCCTCGACGAATAGCAGCGCGCCGCCGGGATATGTGGTGGGATGGGTAGCCGCGCTGAAGGCTTTCAGAACCTCCGGAGACAGCCCGCAAAACCACGAATCCTTGCGCAGCTTGCAAGTGAGACAACTTTCGATCACCTCGAGTCCATAAGGAGTTTTCATAGTCGCGGCCTCGCCTGAGCTGCCGTCTTCGGATTTGCTGTCTGAACGGCGGTCCGGGCTTCCAAAATCGTTTACCGCGCGGCGCACATCACGGATTAACAAGCGCGCGTTTTCCGTTTTCGCCAGCAACGCCGCCGCCATGGTGCGGGCGACGCGATCCCAGGAACGCAGGCAGTGAACCAACTCCCAGCCGGCGCTCGAGTCGGCTTGCTTATGCCAGAGCAAGCTGCAATAAAACAGGAACAGGGGATCGACAGGAGCAACATAGACGTGTTTGGTGATCCTCGCCGCGCCGCCTGCCTGGAAACGATCTGGCACAGCAAGATTCGGCCGAGTCGTTATCGAAAGCAGCTTCGTGGTTGCGCCGCCATTCCCGCGTGGCTGAATACCCCCAGCAGCAATCCGGTTCAAGGCTTCCCGGCTGGCACGGGCGTGAATTCCACGAACCGGATGCTCCGGTCCGGGACAGACCACGCTTTGCGCCGGGATCTTCGGCGCCTGGGACGTAAAGCTTTGCTTGAATGCAAGCCTTGGCGTCAATCGATCTCCTCCACACACTCTGGGCGTGATTTCCGGGGAGAAGCGAGTAGCGCTGGCAGCTTGAGTGCCAAAGTCCCTTGTAATCCTAAGTGCTGGCAAACAAGAACCAGTGGTACCGCGAACGAGGGGTTCTTTGGCAAGAAAAGTGACTCGGGTCCGGCAGGCGCTGCCGAATCATCGGCAGCTAAATGACGCAAGGGACGTCAGCAGTCTCTAGTTCTCAAACTCCCGGCGGGAGATTTTCAGTTTCTGCATCTTAGATTGCAGAGTAGTTCTCTTCATGCCCAATCGTGCCGCGGCCCCATCCAGACCGGCAATCACTCCCCCGACTTCTCGCAGAACTCGGACGATGTGCTCTCGTTCCACGCCTTCCAGAGTCGTATTCGGTGGTTCAATGTGCAAGAGAGATGCCACCTCCGCCAGGGGAGCGTTCAGGGTTTCGCCGGTGGTAAGAATGACACAGCGCTCGATAAAGTTCTCCAGCTCCCTGATATTTCCCGGCCACTCCCACTGGATCAGCGCATTCATGGTATCGGTGGGAATGTTTTCGATTTGCTTGCGCATGCGCTGGGAAAATCTCCGCACAAAGTAATGCACCAGCAGCGGAATGTCGGTTCGCCGTTCGCGCAGAGGCGGCACGAGAATGGGGAAAACGTGCAGACGGTAATACAGATCGTTGCGAAACTCGCGTTCGGCGACACGCTTCGCC
>Ga0206999_10093_pt1 | contig 22317 bp, 14 predicted proteins | sample Alteio_BWMinCont_92_FD_153482 | JGI IMG/M metagenome (GOLD analysis project Ga0206999, IMG submission 153482) | Enriched cells from forest soil in Barre Woods Harvard Forest LTER site, Petersham, Massachusetts, United States -... | ecosystem: Environmental > Terrestrial > Soil > Temperate forest >...
AGGATCGGCCTTGGAAGAGAGTGCATCTTGCACCGGCTCGGCATCGCACTCTGCCGCGATAACGGTTACCGGTTCGTCGGGTGGTTTTTCCGGCAGGGGTCGGAAAATCAACTGGCTGCCTCTTTGTTCGAACTGGACGGGCCGCCCGCTGGCCAAGAACCGCGCCGACAGAACCTTGCATCGGACACCCCCGACCGTCATGGTGTTTCCCGGCCAGAAATAAACGATGGCGTAAAGAGTGTTTCCCCGCCGCGTGTAGACGCCGATGTTCCCGTGAGGAAAGAGGCATCTCTCGGTACCGTAGACTGCCTCACCATTTCTGCGCAGCCATCCGCCAATCGCGTTAAGGCGCGAGATAGCCGGCTCTGGAACCGAACCATCCGCACGGGGTCCAATGTCAAGCAGGTAATTGCCGCCATCGCGGGAGCACTCCACCAGGTTTTGCACTAGCTGCTGGGCAGACTTCCAGTTGTTGTCACCGGCAAGGTAACCCCAGCTGTCGTTGACGGTCATGCACGATTCCCAGTCACTTTTGGTCGCCGCGGTGGATTGCTCCGGGGTGGAAAAATCGCCGGGCAACAGGTTGCGATTGTTCACCAGGATATCGGGCTGAAGCCTGAGAACCATGTCGTTCATTTCCGCGGATCGCCAGCCCTGCGCATCGAGCGGAACCGGCATGTCGTACCACAAGATGTCGATCTTGCCGTAGTTCGTCATCAACTCCCTGAGCTGGCCGTGGGTGTAGTCCACAAAGCGCGTTCTGGCGGAGGGATCCGTTTTCGCCAACCTCCAATCAGGATGGTGCCAATCCATGAGCGAGTAGTAGAAACCGACGCGCATATTCTCTGCGCGGGCCGCTTCCGCATACTCTTGCACCAAATCGTGGCCTGGGCCCAGTTGCGGGGCGCAATAGGAGGTCAGTTTGGAGTTGAACAGGCAAAACCCTTCGTGATGCTTGGTGGTCATCACCATATAACGCATGCCGGACTCGCGAGCCAGCCGCGCCCACGTGCGTGCCACGTCACGCGGGGGCTGAAATTGCCGCCCCAGCTTCTCGTATTCCTCAAGCGGGATATCCTCATCTCCCATGGCCCAGGCTTCGCGGCCCAGGATGCTATAGAGACCCCAATGAATGAACATCCCGAACTTGGCCTCGCGCCACCACTGGATGCGGCGCTCATGATCGGGGGGCGGAACACCGGCAGATGGGGCCAGTGTCGTCAGGGCGGATGTCGTCAGCGGCCGCAGGCCAACCGCGGACGTTCCAACGGCGGCGGCGAGTAGCGTCTTCAGATGGTTTCGCCTTGATGGGATCATAGGATGGCTGTTTTTTCCGATTGTAAGTCTCAGACAGGTAGATACTGAGCAGCTGGTTGACCCTAAGGTGCCGGCAGCAGTCTGTCTTTCTCGCTATCGTGCTTTTCGTTGCGTAAAGTCTTGGATATCTCAAAGTGTTGATTCGCCTCTGTCTCGCGCCCCAGAGACTTGTAGGCCGTCGCCAACGCGTAATGAGCATCGAAGTTCTGTGGATCGATTGCCAGGGCGCGTTCGAGGAATCCAGCCGCCAATGCCGGATCATTCTTCTTCAGGGCGATCTCGCCCAGCAGGACAAAGGCGCCGGGGGAGGCCTCATTCAGCCAGATGGCCTTCTTCAGAACCGTTTCCGCGTCATCGTAGCTTGCCAAGCGCATGTAGGCATCCCCCAACCTCCAATAGACCAGCCATACCGTGGGATTGACGGCTAACTCTTTCTGAAACTCAGAAATAGCGCCCTGCGGGTTTGACTGGTAGAGGTCGATTTCCCCGAGCAGAAAGTGTGCCATGGCAAGGCGGGGCTCCAGTCGCAGCGCGGTTTCGATCTGGGGTACGGCGGCTTCCACCATCTGCTGGCGCACCATCAACTTCCCGAGCGCCAGGTAAGCCATCGCGCTGTCGGGTGGCACAAAAAACATTTGCGCCAGAATCTTGCGGGCGCTATCCCACTGCTGCGTCATGACATAGCAAATGCTGACCAAATACGGACCATCGGGGCCGTTTTTCGGAAGGCGCGGCCCAAGCTTCACAAGAAGCGGCAAGGCCCCGCGGTAGTTCCCCGCAGCATAAAAACTGAGCGCCAGCAACTGAGTAGACTCCAGATCGCCAGCATTCCGTTGCAGAGCGTTCTGCAAGTGCACCGCGGCCTGGGGGAACTGCCGCAACTGAAAGTATGCCTTGCCCAAGTTCGCTTCAAGCTCCGGGGCTTTGGGATCCTTCTCGGCTACTTCCGTCAGCAACGAAAGAGCCTCACGAGGTTTGCCTTCGTTCAGCAGTGCTTCCGCCAGTTCGACGGGGGATTTCGGTGTGGGAGAGATATTGGGTTGCTGGGCGAACCCCAGTGCGGCGAATCCCGGTGCGGCGGCCGTGGCGAACAAAACCAAGAAAGCCGCGCGCAAAAACAACCGGCGGGGGGAGGCGGAACGCCTACTCCACGCGGGGAAAAGACCAAGAGTCTCGCAGCTCGGCACCAACGTATTCTCGAGGTTTACACGCTTCGGGACCAATGATACGCCAAGCTCTCGAGGATGACTGGCTTCATGAACCAGTTCACAGACGCTATTGTATGCCATCCGTCTTGCAGACATTTCGTGACATTATAGCAACACATAACGCAGTATCATCGGCCTTCGCCGTGGGTGGATCTCGCACCTCGGGGAGGAGAAAGGTAAACTCTGTTGACGGTGAGAAACTGTTCTCTTAGTATTGGTATTCATGAAATGCTTCATGAGCACTGCATCTTTCAGGAAAACGGGTGGTTTATGGCGGTGACCATTCGGGACGTCGCCAACAGCGCTGGCGTAGCGGTAGGAACGGTTTCTCGGGTTCTGAACAACCAGCCCGATGTAAACGCTAAACTGCGCGCGCGCGTGCAACGCGCCCTCAAGGAACTGAATTACCGGCCCAACGCACGGGCGCAGAGCTTTGCCCGGAATTCCTCGCCGGTGGTGTCGTTTATCCTTAGCAACCGGGATTTTCTCCACCCGTTCCATTCCCGGGTTCTGCAGGGCGTGGAGGAATACTGCGAGGAGGCCGGATTCTTCGTGATCTATACCCGTTTCCGTTACTCGGCGACAGTGGGCGCAGACGATTTGCAGTTGCCCAACGTCTTGCAGAGCCACGGGATTGCCGACTGCGTGATTCTGGCCGGAGCCAACTTCGAAAACTTCACAAAGAGTCTCGACAAAAAGGAATTGCCCTATGTGTTGCTGGCCAATAATCTGGTCAGCACTGAACCTGGCCCGCCTAACGACCGCGTGCGTTTCAACGATTTTGCCGGTGCAGCCGAAGCGACGCATTACCTGCTCGCCTTGGGGCACAAAGATATCTTTTTTATCGGCGACACCTCCCTCCCCTGGTACCGCAGCCGCTACGAGGGTTACTGCAAGGCGATGAAGGAGGCAGGCATTAAGCCCTCGGCACAAACGCTGGGGCTATCCGACAACACATTCTTCAACGGGGTAAAGAGTATCCAGATGGCGTTAGAACGGAAGATCCCCATTACGGCGGTTCTGGCGGGGAACGATGAGATCGCCCACGGCGTTTGGGAGGGACTGCTGAAAGCCGGGCTGGATGTGCCTCGAGATGTGAGCCTGATCGGATTTGACGATCAGCATGGGATGGGAAGACTGCAGTCGCTGACCAGTGTACGAGTGGACGCGCCCGAGGTGGGGCGCCAGTTGGCCAAGATGGCGATTGAAAAGATTCGGTCGAAAGCAGGGCATACTCCGGAAGTCTTGCTGCCGACGACTCTGATGAAGCGCGAGACTTGCCGTCCTTTATTTCAGACGAGCCACAAGGGACAGAAATGATCTGCAAGCCTTGACCAACCGCGCATTCTCGGTTCTTGCAGAGAGGAGTAGGTTTCCTGAGTGGTTCACTTCAGAAGCTTTAACCACGAAGGACGCAAAGTCACACGAAGGAACCCACCAGTAAAGGCGTTCGAGATACCTCGCAGTCCTTCCTCGTTAATGATTTTTCTTTCCTGTCAAACTGACCCTAGATCTCCTGGCGTTTTGTTTCCTTGATCTCGGTATCGGGCAGTGAGCGGCTGCGTTGCACGCTGAAGTTCTTAACGTCCACCAATACGAACCGTGGCGTCTGTTGTCCCTCGGGAAATTTGATGTTGGAGAATTCCACGCTGTCGGCGTCTTCGATGATGAAGCAAGGGCGCTCTTCTTTGTCCTGGGTGAGAATCTTGAAATCGCTGATCTCGACTCGCTTTGCGTGCCGGATGAAGAAGCCGTGCGCGGGAGTGGTGCCAAACATCGTCGGTTCGGGATACTCCTTCTCTTTTTCGGGAAGTTGGAGGGCAGAATCCTTCCGCGTCCCCCCGCCGGGATGCTGGATCAGGATGTTGCTGATTTTCACGTCTTCGACGGGATGACCGGGAATTCCCGCAATCATGGAACAGACCTGCGAGGATCCGCTCGATGAAACGATGTTGGAAATATTCACCCGCCGGATGCTTCCGACCGGCACGCCCGCGGGTCCTCGCATTCGAGATCCCAGGCGGAGAAAGATTGGAGACGCCACGGTTCCCCGCATCGTGATGTTCGAGATGGTGATATCTTCGATCTGCGCCCCATCCACACTGAGAATCGCGACTCCGAAGCAACCGTCGAACACGCAGTTCGAGATGGTGATGTTCTTGAACCCCCCGTTCGATTCTGTCCCAAATTTAATTCGCCCGTTGCGGTCGACGTCGGAAGTGGGCGGGAATCGCTTGAACGAAGCGTCGAGCACAGCTCCCTCCAGGTAACTCCCACTCACCATGCAGTCACTGATCGTTACCATCTCGGTGTCGCACGCATACCCCAGCGCGAACGAACTCTTCAGACAAATCGCGTCGTCCCAGGGCGAATTGATGGTGCAGTTTGAAATGCGCACGTTGCGGCAGCAATCCACGTCGATGCCGTCGCGCTGGGTGTCGATCTTTAGGTTGTCGATGGTGAGATTGGAGACGCCGGTCGCCAGGATACCGAAATGTCCGCCGTGCAGAATTGAAAAATCTCGCAGGATGACATTGCGGCAGTTCTTCAGGGCAATGGCCTTGTTGGCGACGCCTTCAGCTTCCGCTACCGGACCGGGACCTTCTCCACGGCTCAAGCCTTTTCCCCAGATTAATCCCGGCCCTTCAATTACCAGGCCTTCCAGGTTCTCGCCCCAAATCAGACTGTTGTGCCAATGGTTATGGCCAAAGTCCTGATAGGCCTCCCAGGGTTGATTGGATTCGGCCAAGTCAAAGCCTTCTGCTTTGCTCTGCGATGGCGGGTCCGCGGCCAATATTATGCAACCCATGCCGAGTGCGAGGGCAACTTTGCTTTTCAAGCGAATGGAGTAGCACAAATAGGTTCCCGCCGGGAAAACAACCGTACCTCCTCCCGCGTTAGCGGCCGCCTCTATGGCGTGATTAATTGCCGGGCTATCCATTGATCTCCCATCACCCTTGGCTCCATATTCGCGGACATCGAAAACGGGCTGCGGCTGGGCCGGTGCGGCGGTTTCTGCCAATCTGGCCCGGACTTTCGATGAACCCGATAGACCTGCCACCGCGACTCCGGCTGCCTGGAGAAACCCTCGCCTTGTATTTTCGTTCTGACTCATCCTTAATGCTCCTGGACTGCTAACTATGACTGCTGACTATGACTCCTAACTGTCTCGACGATTTCTGGAGGTTCTCAATCCTATCCAGTCGCGGAGCCAGCACCTGAATCGCCAGCACGGCGACAGCCTATGCGGAGCCGGAAATGAGCAACAGAATCAGATCACTGCCCGTCGCCTGCAAGACATATCCGACGACCTTGGCGATCAGCATTCCCCCGATTCCTCCGGCCCTCCCCCCCTATCCCGACCACAGAAGCCACGGCTTAGCGGGGAAACATATCAGAAGCGGTGGTAAACAAACTGGCGGAGAACCCCTGGCGCGCGGCTGCCGCCAGACCAATCAATCGGACGGCCAAAGCCCTCGGCCACTGTACACCGATACGATCGGCATCACCCCGACTGCGCAAACCAGCATCGCTATTTTCCTTCCGGCATTCACAGAAAACCCAGCCCGCATCAGCCGAGACGAAAGCCACCCGCCGGCGACGCTGCCAGCATCGGAGATGGCCTAAATTGCAACCAGAGGGAAGCCTAACTGCACCAGATTCAAGCCATGCTCTTTCTGAAGGAATCCGGGCAGCCAGAAAAGATAGAACCACCCGACGGGATCGGTGAGAAACTTGGCAATCAGAAAGGCCCACGTCTGTCGGAATCCCAGAAGGGTAGCCCAGCGTACCTTGGCAGCGGACTGCTCGTTGTCGCTCCGAATATATGCCGACTCCTGCGGCGAACAGCGGGGATGCTCCTCCGGCGCCCTGTAAACGGTTATGCAAGGAAGGAACCAGAGGAGGCCCCGCGGCTCCCGAGACCAAGAACGCCCATCTCCAGCCCCAGTGGATCGTGATCCCGGGGCCGATCAAAGGTGTCAGAATCGCACCCACGTTGCTGCCTGCATGGAAGATTCCGGAGGCGAGCGCGCGCTTTTTTTGTGGGAACCATTCGGTCACGGTTTTAATGCTTGCGGGAAACGCAGCCGATTCGCCGAGTCCGAGGGCAGCCCGCGCGAACGTGAGGCCCAGGATCGACCTGCAAGCAGCCTGAGCCATGGCTGCAACACTCCAGAAAACGATCGAGGCCGCGTATCCAACGCGAGTCCCTACCCTGTCGATGAAACGCCCAACCATCACCATGCCTGCCGCATAGGCCGCCTGGAACACGAACACCAGGTTGCTGTAGTCGATTTCATTTCCCCCAGATTGTGCTGCCAGGTGGTCTTCAACACGCCCAGCACCTGCCGGTCCATGGAATTCTTGCTGATTCCAAAGAAACAGAAGCGTGCAGATGACCCAGCGGAATTTCCCTATTGCCGCGCCGACCGGTGCCTCGTCAGGAAATCTGAACCGAATGCGGCTCGCTGTAGCGGCGGGCTTGCTCTTGTTCTTGTCCATAGGAGAACTCTGGGATCATTCGTCACCCTTACCGCGTCCGTTGCCAAGGGAGCGATTGTTTCGTCCAAGGGATCGCGATTGACAAGGTACCGTGCATTTGCCATAGTGTCAAAGCGGTTAGATTGTTAAGAAAGGCCGCTTTTTAACGGTTCTGCGCCAATCCTATGGACCCAAGCGAAAATCTGGTTCACTCCAAGCGCCCACCCGAAGACAGCTCAGACGAACTCTTATCCCTCCCGCGTGCCGAGGCGAAATGGGAGTGGATGAGTTTCTTTGTCCGGCGCTTGCAACCCGGAGCTTCTTATTCCGCTTCTACCGAACAGGAGGAGGCGGCTTTCGTGCTGCTCGGCGGGACGTGTCGCGCGGATTGGGGATGCGGGGTAAAGACCATCGGCCGTCGAGAGAACGTTTTCGAAGGGCTGCCTTATACGCTGTATCTTCCGGCCGGTCACCGAGTCACATTTACTGCGCAAACCTACTGCGAAATCGCGGAGTGCCGCGTTCCCTCCGACGCCAGGCATGAACCTCGCTTGATTTCGCCCGAGGACGTTGTAAGCAGTCTTCGGGGGGGAGGCAACGCTTCGCGGCAGATCGTCGACATCATCACTCCTTCTTTTCCTGCGGATAAGCTCATGGTCATCGAGGTCTACACTCCCGGCGGAAACTGGTCGAGTTATCCGCCGCATAAACACGATGTTCACCGTCCGCCTGGCGAAGTAGACCTCGACGAAATCTATTACTATCGCATTCGCCAGCCCGAAGGATTCGCGCTCCAGCATCTTTATTCTGCCGAGAACCCAACCGGACGCACCGTGCAAGCTCGTGATGGCGACGCAGTCCTGGTGCGCAGCGGATTCCACCCCGTTGTGGCTGGGCCCGGATATGATGTCTATTATCTGAACTTTCTGGCGGGATCGGCGCGCGCCCTGGCTGTTACGGAGGATTCGCAGCACGTCTGGATTCGTGATACCTGGAAAGAGACGGACCCCCGCTTACCGCTGGTAAAAGGCTAGACGAGTAAGTGGAGACTCATCCAGCTTTCCGCCGTCCTCGAATCGTGCATGATCGTCTTCTTCGCGGCTCACGCTTCGGAAAATGATTAGGGTAAGGAACATGGCTCCATGAAAACTCGCCTCACCGCGGCCCAGGCTATCATCAGGTTCCTCAAGCATCAGTTCAGCGAGCGCGACGGCGAGCAGAACCGGCTCTTTGAAGGATGTCTGGGAATCTTCGGCCACGGCAATATTGCCGGCATCGGACAAGCGCTCGAGCAGGACCCCGGACTTCCCTACTACCTGTTCCGCAACGAGCAGGCCATGGTGCACACGGCCACCGCTTTCGCCAAAATGACCAATCGCCTGCGCACTCTTGCCTGCACGACCTCGATTGGTCCGGGCGCAACCAACATGGTCACGGGCGCCGCGGTCGCTACCATAAACCGACTGCCGGTACTTCTCTTGCCCGGTGACATCTTTGCTCGCCGCAACGTTGCTCCGGTTCTGCAACAACTGGAATCCTCCGCCACCCAGAACGTCTCCGTCAACGATTGCTTCAAGCCCGTTGCCCGTTATTGGGATCGCATCGAGCGCCCGGAGCAGATCCTGACCGCGCTTCCCGCTGCCATGCGCGTGTTGACCTCTCCGGCCGAGACTGGCGCCGTGGTTCTTTCTCTGCCTCAGGATGTGCAGGCCGAGGCCTTCGACTATCCAACAGTCTTCTTCGAAAAAAGAGTCTGGCAAGTTCCGCGGCCGCGATGCGACTCCCAACTCCTGCAGAAAGCCGCGCAATGGATACGCTTGGCCAAGCAACCTTTGATCATTGCTGGCGGCGGCGCGATCTATTCCGAAGCAACCGACGCACTCTCCGCATTCGCTAGACAAACCGGCATTCCGGTCGGGGAAACGCAAGCGGGGAAAGGCTCGCTGCCCTTCAACCATGCGCAAGCGCTCGGCGCCATCGGCGTCACGGGAACACCGGGCGCAAATATTCTCGCTCGCGAATCCGACCTGATCATCGGTGTCGGAACCCGCTACTCCGACTTCACCACCGCATCCCAAACCGCATTCCAAAACCCGGCGGTGCGATTCATCAACATCAATGTTGGAGAGTTCGACGCCGGTAAGCAGTCCGCCTTGGCGCTCGTAGGCGATGCCCAGGTCACGCTCAAAGAATTAGCTTGCGCCCTGCAGGGCACAACCGTCAGCACCTCTTATGCAACTCGTGTCGCAGAGTTTCGTGAGGCCTGGGAAAAAGAGATCGACAGGCTCCACAATCTGAGCCCGACCCATCCGATCAGCCAGGGAGAAGTCATCGGAGTTGTGAACGAAATTTCTGGACCGCGCGATGTTCTGGTTTGCGCAGCGGGTAGCCTTCCCGGCGACCTGCATAAAATGTGGCGTACTCGCGATCCCAAGGGCTATCACCTCGAGTACGGCTACTCCTGCATGGGATACGAGATCAGTGGAGGCCTGGGAGTAAAAATGGCTGCCCCCGACCGCGAGGTCTACGTGATGGTCGGCGACGGCTCCTACCTGATGATGGCCCAGGAAATCGCCACAGCCCTGCAAGAGGGATACAAACTTACGATCGTGGTGTTAGACAACCACGGATTTTCCAGCATCGGCGGCCTGAGTCGTGCCTGCGGAAATCGAGGGATGGGAACCGAATATCGTTATCGCAGGAACGGCAAACTCGAAGGGGACCTAATCTCCGTGGATTACGTCACGAATGCGAGAAGTCTTGGAGCGGAAGCGGTTCGAGCCACCACCCGCGATGAATTCAAACAGGCTCTCCTCGCCGCCAGTAAGTCCCAAAAGACATCCGTCGTCGTCATTGAGACGGCATATGATCAGCGCGTTCCCGGATACGAATCCTGGTGGGATGTACCCATTGCCGAGGTTTCGGAAGTCGAGACCGTGCGGGCGGCTCGCTCTAAGTATGAGGAGGCAGTCAGAAAAGAGCGCCTCTTCTAAGGGAATGCCCGGAGAAATAGTCAGGTGCGAACTCACTTGGCCACGGTAGAAGCACTTTTCGCCACATGCAGCGCAAATCCGCAGGATTCGCGGATGCGCAACTCCGGTTGCAACTTTCGCACGACGGCTTTCTCAGTACTTCCGCCGATCCTTCGGACTAATAATTCCACGGCTTCGCTGCCTAACTGGTGTTTCGGAAGCTCTACTGTAGTCAACTTCGGATGAAACACTCCGAGCCAAGGATAGTCGTCGAAACTTACTAACCTGAAATCGTTAGGACACTTCAATCCCATCTCCTCCGCTGCCTGTAACAGGCCAATCGTCATCAGGTGATTGGCAACATAGATTCCATCAGGCTGATGCGAAAGTAACGCGTGTCCGGCGCGAAAGCCTGACTCGATCCGGTAATCACCTTCCACCATCAGATTCTTCTCAACGGGCAACCGCTGCGACTGCAATGCGTCTCGAAAACCCTGCATCCGCGCAATCGCATTACTGATTTTTAGCGGGCCGCTAATCAAGCCGATGCGCCGGCAGCCGGTCCGAGCTAGATGTGAGACTGCGTCATAAGCGCCCTGATAATCATCCGAGACGACGGCATCCTTGGTCAGTTTTGGATAAGTTCGCATCACCAGGACAAAAGGAATGTTCACCTGCTTGATCATCTGCCGAAGAGCCGGGCTGAAGTCACCAGCAGCTTTCGTCAGCAGAATCCCATCCACTCGCTTGGACAGCAATAGCTCGATCTGAGTTTCTTCTTTCTCCAGCGTATCGTCGCTGTTGCAAAGCAACAGGTTGTACCCTTGGCGCTGGGCTGCATCTTCCGCGCCTCGTACTACCATTGGAAAGAATGGGTTCGCGATGTCGGACACGATCATTCCGATCGTATGTGTACGCTGTTTGGCCAGACTGCGCGCGACGAGGTTCGGCCGATAGTTCAGCCTTTGGATGGCTTCTTCGACCCGTTCGCGCAGTTTTTTCCCTACGTGGCTCTTATTGTTGATGACGGCCGAAACGGTAAAAACCGACACCTTCGATTCGCGCGCGACATCATAGATGCTCGCTGCCTTGGTCCCCTTCGATCGATCCTTTGATTTAGCCAAAGGCATAAATTAAGACTCACACAAGTTTGCAAGTCGGTTGCTAACTTTCCCGGTGCGCGGGACTCGGCGGCTGACCGAATCGCCTTCGGACGGCCGATTCGCAATCCAACCCAATGCCGATTCAAGCGATATCTGGATTCGGCACGACAACGTCTCGCACCAGCGTCTCCAACTCATGACAGGCGGCGATAAATTGGCGAAGCGTGCGGCGCGTCGGCCCGAACGCATCGAACTCGTCGACCGCCAGAACTTCCTCACCCATGGCTCGACGAAAATCCGCGAATTTGCTGGAAAGTCCCTCGACGATCTTCGCATCGACCGGCACCCCGATTCGATTCCGTACCGGCACGTCGCTAGCATTAAACCGAACCTGCCAGGAATAGGGAGGCGAGATGACAACGTCACCTCCGATAAATTCACTCCAGTGCATGTGATTGCGGAAAGCCGCCGACAGCAACCGAATGCGATACCCGCGGTCTCGGAATAGCTGATAAGTCTTTTTGAAAACCGCCACTCCTGCCCATTCCGTATAGCCAGGATCGACTGCGATATTTTCTTTCTCGATCAACACCTTCAACCAATCGTCGAGCCGGCCTACCATAATCGTACAAACGGGGCCCATCCTGGCGATCTCTGCGCCTTCTCGTTCGCGCCGTGCGAATCCGCGCTCCACGGCCTGCGCCACGGCAACGCACTGCGGCAAAGTGAAGCACACGGTTGCATTGATGCTGATTCCGCGATACGTCGCTTCCTCCATCGCCGGAATACCCGCCCGAGTGGCCGGAATCTTTACAATCATATTGGGAGCCAGTTCGCTGAAACGTATCGCCTGCTCCACAATTGCCTTGGGGTCGCGGAAAAATCGCGGATCGGTCTGGATCGAAAGCCTTCCGTTTCTCCCGCCTTCTCTGTCGAAGATCGGTTTCAACAAGGCCGCGCCCTGAATCGAAATGTCCCGCACTAACTGCCACGCGATTTCACCCTCCGTTGCCGCCGGTCGTTCCTGCATCACCGCCCGAATTTTTTCTTTCAACCTTGCATCCTTCTTCAGCACTCCCAACGCGATGACGGGATTGCAGGTGGCGCCCACTGCCCCGTGCTCGATCGAATATGTGAGTTCTGGGATCGCGGCCGAATCGTTCCAAAGTCGAGTCGGCGTCGACTGAGTCATCTCATGCAGGGGACTCTTGTAGGCCACAGCGCTGGTCAGATTCATGAGTTCCTCCCTAATGATATCAGCCACGCATTCGAGCGCCGGCGGCACCGATACGTGCGCAAGGTCGATCAAGAGCCGGGATGGATTCCCGCCTAGCGAAACAATTCACGACCCTGAATCGACGGCACGCGGCCCACCATGGATGTGGGACTCCTCCGCCGCAATCGCGATCTCCAGCGCCCGCATACCGTCTGCTCCCGTGACGCGTGGGGGTCGGTCATGCAGCATGTTATGAACGAAATCCCGCACTTCAGCCAGATAAGCATCCGAAAAACGGCTCAAGAAATGATCCGCGAGGACACTGGTTCCACCTGCGGCGCTCAGGAACGTCACCGGTGTCTTATCGATGCTGCCTACAAAAATTGAGCCTTTCGACCCCACAACTTCGGTGCGTACGTCATAGCCGTAGATGGCTTGCGCGTAAGAGTCGACGTTGCCGATCGCTCCGTGAGCGAATTTCAGATTCACGACGCTCGCGACAACATCTTTGTATTGCGCCAGTTCGGGTCGAATCGCGACTGTTGTGTAAGCTTGTACTTCAATGACTTCATCTCGCATGAGCCAGCGGGCCAGGTCGAAGTCGTGAATCGTATTGGTGTAGAACAACATTCCATTGATGTTGGACTGGTAGGCGGAAAGTGGAGGGACATCTCGGTCGCGCCCGAGTGACTTAAAGAGTACGGGGTCGCCGATCTCACCCGCATCGATTCGCTTCATCGCGGCCGCATATGCAGGATCATAGTGGCGCATGAAGCCGACCTGCAGGCGGACCCCCGTGTTGGCCACGGCTTTCAGGGCCTTTTGAGCATCAGCACGATCGGTCGCAAGCGGCTTCTCGCAAAGGATGTCTTTGCCGGCAGCGGCGGCGGCTTCAATCACTCTCGCGTGAAATTTGTCAGGAACCGCGATCAGGACCGCATCGATCTCCTTGCAAGCGAGCATCTCCTCAATGTTGGAAAAGTGCTTCTCGATCTCTAATTCCTCAGCAGTCTGCCGCGCTCGTTCATGCGCAACATCCGCGATGGCAACGAGGTTCGCCTCCGGAACCAGGCGGCGAAGGTTCTCCGCGTGGCGCCTCCCCATTTCCCCCACTCCCACAACGCCCACTCCAAGTTTTGCCACTGTAGATGATCCTTTTCGGTCTGACCGCGTTGAATCGACTTTTTCCTGAGCCACCGGCGGGTGAACCAGTTCACTTGCCGTTAGCGTGTTGGCACGCCCGCCATGTCTGCCACGACTCCGCGGAGGTAGCGTAGACTGGCGGCCACACTTTCGGCCGGCGGAATTACGGTCGCGCCGAATTTCACATCCTGCTCAACCACCGACCAACCCGAGTAGTTATTTTTCTCCATGAGCCGGAACAGACCTGGAAAATCCACCGAACCTTGACCGATGATCGTGAACACTTTCTCTTCGATTGCCTCCTCGAAGGTTAATTTTCTGCGGCGCGCTTCTTCGAGGACCTTTCGGTCGACATCCTTAATGTGAAGAAACCTCAGCACGCTGGCGAACTTCGCTGCCTCGGTAACGGCGTCGCCACCGCCGTACTCGCAGTGTCCCGTATCCAGACACAGTCCGATGCCCGTATGCGCCGTCGCATCGAAGAAGCGTTCGCACTCTTCCGGCGTCTCGACGAAGGTGGCAATGTGAGGATGAAACACGAGGTCCAGTCCGAACTCCCCGGAGACCTTGGCCGCTTCCTCCACAACCCGCACGACGTTCTTCCATTGGGCTGCATCGAGCCCGGCGCTTCCATCACGCGGCACTCGCCCCGACAATCGGTTGCGCTCATCCGACTGGGCGTCGGCCAGAACCAGGAACGGAGCTTTTAGCGTAGCCAGCAAATCGCCGACTTTACGGATTTGTGCGACGGCGATTCCCGCCGAAGCGGGATCGCTGAGCACGACGGGAACGAACGACCCCAGGAGCGTCAATTTTCGGCGTTCCAACTGCGGCTTGAGCACCGCGGGATCTGTCGGAAAAAATCCGTACGGCCCCAGTTCTGTTCCTGTGTATCCAGCGTCTACCATCTCGTCCAGCATCTTCTCGTACGATTGATTCCAAGATGGCCCCGGATTGTCCAGCACTCCCCAGCTATCGGGCGCACATGCAAAATGAAAACGCGACACGACGTCATTCATAGACGAACCTCAAAGGAAATTAGGCGCTCCCTGTGCATCCAGGAGGAACCTGTCGTAGGCGAAGGCCGAAATTCACAAGGCATTGGCCGATCTAACCGCTTAGCAGCCTAGCCTCACTAGCGGTCCGTCAGGAATAATACGCTACCTCTCGTCGTTTGCCAACTGTCCAAACAAGGGGCCGGCGTTGTGTCATAAGCAGCATCCAAACCCTACGTTTTCCTCGGCAGTGACTCAGTTCCAGAATTCGTTGGCCGACATGTCGGTGCGGGTTGTAGCCGCAAGTTCCCTGCGCGCCAGGTTATGAAGCTCTGCACTCTCACTGCGAAAGAATGGGCCCCGTTTGACGGCACAGTTTCGTGGTGCGAAGATTCCAGTCGCACCAAGGTCGCGGACTACTGGCGCAGGAGGGAAATCCAAATCGAGTTTCCGGAGGAATCTATGAACTGCAAGTTGCCCGCGAGGACGCTAGCGGCCTTACCGGTGGTGCTGATGCTTTCGTTGCTCTCAGCCGCGCAAGACCAGGTCATCAAGTTTACTGTCAGCTGGGACAAGGTCGTCCGCGTTTCGCAGACCACGCCGACGCTGCAGGTCGTAGTCAATCCTCCCTTGCGGCGCGGGACGCCGGTGCATGACAACACATTCCAGGCACTGCACGATCTTGGGGCCGACTATGTCCGCTACGTGCCGTGGCTGCCCTATCCGAAGCTCGGCGTTGCCGAGCTTGAGCCTCCGAAAGACGGTAAGGCTTCCTGGGATTTCAGCGTGATTGATCCTATGACCATCGACTTCCTAGGTGCTACGAAAGGGCACCCAGCCATTCTGAACTTCAGTACGATCCCCCAGTGGATGTTCGTCTCCGACAAACCGTGGAGCTATCCCCCAGACCCCGACCAGGTGACGTGGGATTACGAAAAAGGCACAGCGCTGCGAGATCCCACGATGAAGGAGGTTGCCGATTACTACGCGCGGCTGCTGGCCTGGTACACGCAGGGTGGTTTCAACGACGAGTTTGGCAAGCGTCACGAGTCTGGTTATCACTACTCCATTTCTCATTGGGAAGTACTGAATGAAATTGATTTTGAGCATCACTTTGACCCAGAAACCTATACCCGGCTGTATGACGCGGTCGTCACTGCCATGAAGAAGGTACAGCCCGATATGAAGTTTGTCGGGCTGGCGCTGGCCTTGGAAACCGAGCCGCACTTTTTCGAATATTTCCTCGATCACAAGAACCACGAACCGGGAGTGCCGCTGGATTTCATCTCGTATCACTTCTACGCAAATGCCACCCCAGACGAGGCTCCGGAGGTGGAGCAATTCACTTACTTCGATCAGGCGGAGGGATTCCTGAAAACGGTGCGCTACATCGAGGCGATCCGCAAGCGCTTGTCGCCGGAAACGAAAACCACGATCGACGAACTCGGCGTCATTTCAGCCGATGACGGCGGGCAAAACGATCCCGGACATATTACAAAGCCTATTGAAAACAGATACTGGAACCTCGCCGGGGCGATGTATTCCTACCTTTTCGGGGAGATGACGAAGATGGGCATCGACGTCGCGGGCGAGTCACAGCTCGTCGGCTTTCCCACGCAATACCCGAGTGTTTCGATGGTTGACTGGAACGATGGTAAGCCGAACGCGCGGTTCTGGGCTCTAAAACTTTTGCATGACAACTTCGGACCTGGCGACAAGATCGTGGAGATCGCGGAGGCCAATCCTTACGTCTATGCTGTTGCGTTTTCGACGCCCGATAGAAAACGGCGAGTTCTGCTGGTCAACAAGAGGGATCGGAAGTTTGAAGTCTCGGTTGCGGGCGCGGTCGCCGGGCAGATCAGTTTCGTAGATCAAACCACGAGTTTTGAGCCGCCGGCGACGGCGAAATTGAGCAGCGACAGTGTGACGTTAGGGGGATATTCAGTGGCCGTCGTGACGCTGCCCTAGCACGGCGGCATTCACCGAGAATGCGGACCCATGACAACAACATGATGTAAGAACTATCAGCCAGCTGTGGAGGGGGGAGCGGCATCGGTTAGACCTATCCGACCTTGTACTCCCGGATCGCTTCCGGCTTGAATTCGAGGCTCAGCCCTGGTCTGGTAGGGACTTTCGCCATTCCATTTTCGACTTCCAGCGGGTGAATGAGTAAATCATCGATCCAGGGAAAATACTCCAGGAACAAACCGTTGGGAATCGCGGCCAGCAGGTGCACGTCAATCTCCTTGTAAAAATGCGGTGCAACCAACCGGTGGAACGCTTGCGCCAGATGTGCCACCTTCAGGGCCTGGCTCAGCCCGCCGATTCGAAGGACATCCGGCTGGAGGATGGCCGCTGCTCCCCGCGTGAGAAACTCTCGAAATGCATCCAGAGAATATTCCCGCTCGCCCGTAGCAATTGGAATATTTGACTTGGTTGCGACTTGGCAATATCCGTCGAGATCGTCTTTGGCCACCGGCTCCTCAAACCAATAGATGTCCTGGCCCTCAACCAGTCGGGCGAACGTGATGGCCTGCTGCGCGGTCCAAGCCTGGTTCGCATCCACCATCAGGCGGACTTTATCCCCGATTGCATTCCGTATAGCCCGCACCCGTTCCGCATCCTGCCGAATGTCCGCACGTCCAACTTTCATCTTCACCATAGTGAAGCCGTGTTTGACGTAGCCAGTCACCTCTGCTAGCAACTCGTCCAGGCTGTAAGAAAGCCAGCCGCCGCTTCCATAGATCGGCAGTTGTTGCCGGTTCGACCCAAACAGCTGGCAAACTGGAACTCCCAGTTGCTTGCCGAGTAGATCCCACAAAGCAATATCAACCGCCGCAATGCCCCACGCTGCAACACCGGTCTGCCCGATATATTCGCAATGCGAAAAACACAACCCAGTCAAGCCGGAAATATCTCGCGGGTCCTTGCCCAGCAAAGGCTTTCTTAATTCAACGTCGACAATTCCACGCAAAAGCTCCGGAGCGTAATCGAAAGTGAGCATCAACGAATTGCCCTGCAACCCTTCGTCGGTGAGGACATTCACCAAAATCCACTGGATGTGATGCAGGACGTGCGTGGAGTCCGCGAGCGGAGGATTCAGCGGAACCGACAACAGCGTCGTTTGGATGTCACGGATCTTCATCAGCGGCTCGCGCTCGGCAGCGCCCAACTGTCAATCGCGAAGTATGGCGTCTGCTCGAGAAAGTTAGGATAGTTTGCGGCATTGCCGCTTTCATCCACCGCTTCGAAGTAGTAGAGAATTCCTTCTGGCGTGAGAGGCACCGCCGCAGTGTAGCCGCCGTCTCCCGTCGAGTGCATTTCCATCCGCAACCATTCATATGGAGCGGGCATAAGCTTGTAGTACACGTACACGGATTTGATCACGGACGAATCATCCACCTTCACTCGAAGCTTCACCGAATTCCCGGTGACATTTGTGCTGGGCGGCGTGTAAGAGAAAACAGGCTTTGAGGTGGCCCGGTTCGCCGGCACGCGGAACGGAGGACGGTGCGAAATCGTCTCATCGTAGTCGCCCCAGCGCCCGGAATTCGCTCCGAAATAGTATTCCAAGAAACCTGGAATCACCTGATCGGCGGGGATTGTCACCATCCAAGTCCGCGCAGCCTTATCATCCGGATTGAGATCAAGTTTGCTAAAACCGGCTTGCGGCGAGTTGCGAAAGAAAATGTACACGTGAGGATCGTCTGACAGTGTGGCGTACGTCGCCTCGAGGACAACAGGTTTCCCCGGCTCGATCTTTACCTGAGGAACGTGCCCAAGGATCACGCCAAGTCGCTCCTGCTGCGGTAGACGCTGGAAGGCAGTCTCTAGATTGTTTAATTGATCGAGGTCGACTCCTAGACTCCGTCCTTCATCCCGCCAACGAAACTGCCTGACTCCCATGCGAATGTATTCGGGAACGAAGCCGAAGTGTTGTTCGGTGATATCGGAAAGCTGATCCCAATCTTTAGCTGCCCGTTGCATGTACTCGTAGGCCTGCGCTAGTTGCGGGTGATCGTAGGTATCCTCATAAAACTTGAGATGCGTCGCCGAGAGAATGCGGTCGCGATAGTAGCGGCCGAGCCATGCAACCGCGTCGACATCCATGCGAATGCATTCAAAGTTTTTCGGTGACTCGGGACTGAGCTTGGCGGCTTGTGCGATCTCGCCCTCACTTTTTGATGCGGCCGCATCCAGATAGGCGGCTGCTTCGAACGGAGTCATTTTGCCCGTCACGGTTCCATTCAGCGCATCGTCCACGTAGGTGGCGGGCGACGCCATCGCAGTGCGATCGAGGGTGTTGACTCTCAGGAAATCGTCGTTGTTTCCGCCATACGGCGCAAGGCGGTCTCCTTGCCAGAGCCGGGAACGTGCGCCGAAAGCGTGGTCTCCGTTCTCGAATTCCGGGGCGAAGTCCTGATGGTCCATCCCGATATTGTGGTAAGCGTACACAAAGGGCACGATTTTGCTGCTTTCCGCGAGCGCCCGGAACACGAGCGGACCGGCCTGCGCTCCAAAGTGCCGAACAAACTCATCGACGAAGACCTGGTCGGGCACATCGGGATCGTACGCCGTGCGACCCCAGATCAGATGCCAAACCCACTCCCGTTCCACCATCCACTTGTAGAAGCCGTGGTCCGTGTTGGGATTGTTGTGCAGGTAATCCGCGGCGGTCATATAAGCTTCCATTGGCTCCATAGAAAAACCGACGCCGTCGCCGAATTTACAAGTGCGTACGGTCCGCCTTGCAAACTCCGGCGATCCCCAATAAAACACCCTATGCGTCCCGTGCGCGCGAATCTGCCAGATGATCGAATAATTCTGCGGCTTGTCGGTGTAGTTCTCGTACGAGCCGGAGGGAGGATACTGGCGCCCCCCCAGCGTCGCCTGGTAGGGAAGACCCAGTTGCTCTCCGTTGTACTTCGGCTCGAGATAAATAGGGTTTTTGGTGGAAGCCGCCAGTTCGCGAACCTTCTGCGGATCGGCAATCCAGGTACGCAGGTAAACTCTCTGCGTGGGAGGAAGCTGAGCCAACGCAGCCATGTAAGTCTTCTGGTAAAAGTCCTCCGGCTGGCCCGACTCGCCCACGCGGAAACCAAACATCCACAGACCCGGTAGCTGTTTGAGAAAACTCAGCACTGCTTCGCGCGTGTATTGCGTCAGCCGCGGGCCCTCCAGAACTTGCTGTGGCACTTCCTGCCAGCGTTCATCCACGCCCAGACGCCGAGTCTTCCACCGACCAATCGGAGGCGGAGCTTCGTAGTTCATGTAACCGACTTTGATGCCGCGGTCGGAGGCCATCCGGATCACTTGGCGAAACCTGGCAAGATTCTTCATTGCCAGCTCGGTTCCCACTCCAACCTCGGGAAAGTCAGGCAAACTTAGAAAATAGGAAAAGCCATTCGGAAAGGTGAGCGTGACCGCATCACAGAGCCCGTGAATGTCGAGAAAGTTGTAGCGATCGCGGGCCATCATATCCAGGTATTTCTGCCAATAATCATCCGACCAGAACGCGCCATCGGCGTTGTCCACATCCTGCACGGTCAAGAACATATTGACCCCGCGCACTTCGAGAAAAGGCGACTTAGTGACAGCCCTGATCTTCTCTTGCCAGTCGCTTCCCCCCTCCCCCGCTATTTGTTCTGCCAATTCGAACTCACCGTACATGGCGCCGGTAGGGTCGCTGCCATCGACAGTGGCAGCGTGTTTGTCCGGCGAGGACGAAACGCTGTAGGACTCGGACTTTTCTGGAACTTGTTTCGAAGTCTGGGTTTTGTCTGCCTTGCTACCTCTTTCCTCAACGATTACTTCGAAGTCGGAGCTGGACCCCGGGTCCGTGGAGGACTGGGCCGCGACATTGACCTGCAATCCTTTGCCTCTGAGTGCGTCTCCCAGAACAGCAGCTCCGAACTGCAGCGGAGCAGAAGCTTTGTGAGGAAGCACAATCAGTGCCTTCTGCGGCCGTTGCGCCCAGGCGGCGCCACACGCCAAAACCAGATACAGGAGCGCCTTGATTGTCCGCGCCGTCCGCGATGCCTCTCGCCTCAACGGTCCTCTCCGTGACACCGTGGCTCCAGCCTTCTCAATCGGTCACACATGATCGCGTGTACTCCACGCCGGAACGCGAATGTGGGAATCTTCGTTCCGAATTATGGTTTGCTTCCAGGCAGTTCCCGTGATTGGCGGGACTGAACTGTTACGCGTGCGGCCAAAGCTTCCAGCCGATCGATATCGAATTCCTTATAAAGATCCAGGCAGAAAAGCTCCGGAGCCTGAGCATAGGTGACCGGCTTCTCCAATACGTAACTGAAACTGCGAATCCCGTCACGCACGGTAATTTCTGAAAATAGATCGGGCTCGAGCGCGGCTGCCACGAGCGCCGCTGCCTGATTCCTGATACCGCTCACTTCCAGTCGAACCTTCGCTGTCCCGGATTTCTGTACGGCCCAGCGTGCGATGCGGACGAGTTGCGCCGCTTGCAGGCCCATGGGACGCTCGCCTAGCCCACCCAGCATTTGCGCAAACTCAAAAGTATCCTTGCCCTTCCACGCGGACCCGGTGAACATCAGATCGAGGGCGAGCACCTGCTCGCCGCGGCTGAAACGTTGCGCCACGACATCGGCAGCGGCGCTTCTGCCATCGTCATGCAGCACAATCGTCACCGGCGCGGTGTCCGAGCTTTGCAGGATCGATCGCAACCACATGCCATTCGCGCTCAAACCGTTGTTGAGTTGAAATAAATAAGAAATAGATTGCACGTCCCGGCTCTTGGTCATCGCCGTGGCCCAGGTATCTTGCAATTCCACCGGCTGATACCGGACGATCTCTTTGAGTTTGCTGCGCTCCGAGATTGCCCAAGCCGCTCTCTCCGATGCTGCGGTTGGAATCGGACTCCGCGTAATCTCACGGCCCAGTTGACGGGCGAGCCCAAGTATCGTCAGATTGTCTTCAGGCAACGCAGTGACCAACTCTTCATAGCTGCGCAGTTCCGCCGGAATGCCCGTTTCATCGAGAATAGGGGGAAGGCCAAAATGCTTGGTAAAGAAACTGTAATCGGCCAACCGGTTTTCCAGTTGATAATTGTGATCCCCCGGATCCCGATTCTCATGCCAGTTGAGGTCGTCAGCCTTGCCGTAAAGACCGAAGAACGGTTGAATCGCATCAAAGATCCTGGGCTTGGCCAAACTTGCGCGAAAACAGCAATCGTCTTCCCCGTTGTAGGTGAGCAATATTGGCCGTGGGGCCATTAATGCCACCAGGTAGGGATAGTCGGAACCTCGTAGAAAATCCGACGCCGACTGCTCGATGTCGCCCATATCCCCGAAGTCCTTGGCCTCCACGCGCGAGCTCGTCGCCGCGAATCCGGCAACCGGATTCGAAGCCTTGACACGCTCATCCAGGGAACTCAAAACAATCGTTTGCCATCCCCCTCCAGAAAGCCCCGTCACTCCGATTCGTTTTCGATCCACATGGGGATGAAGGTAGAGATAATCGAGCCCCCGGCGCATTTCCAGGTAAAACACACCCACACCATTGGCTCCGGCCAGATCCAGATGAGCAGCGAACGAATGATCGTTGCCCTCTTTGCTGAGCTCGCCAAATCCAAACCACTCCAGGTTCAGCGCCAGCACATAGTTCAAGGGACTGCACCGCTGCCGAAAGTGCCGGCGACGCCCGCAGAATGGACTGCTGCGGCGGACCAGTTGCGGCGCCACTTAGTGAATGACGTCGTGTTCCATGGTTGGCCCAAACCGTGGGTCGACGCGCCGCCCAAGTTCGAAGAGCGGGGCGTGATTGAGGCGGGACACGGGTATCGCATCCGAAAATTGCGGTTTGAAATTGTCCCAGGGTTTTATTCTTCCGGTCTTCTGTATGAAC